>Ga0209810_1000837_pt1 | contig 56075 bp, 50 predicted proteins | sample Coa_R1_7_FD_187159 | JGI IMG/M metagenome (GOLD analysis project Ga0209810, IMG submission 187159) | Surface soil microbial communities from Centralia Pennsylvania, which are recovering from an underground coalmine fire - Coalmine... | ecosystem: Environmental > Terrestrial > Soil > Unclassified... | reverse complement strand
GCGCCCCAGCCCCCGCGACCCGCATCAGCGCCTGGTCCAGGTGCTCGACCGCCTGGTTGAGCGCCCGCTGGATCGTGGCGTGGTCCCCCTGGTACTGCCCCTGGACGCGAACGGCCAGGTCCTGCTGTGCCACCCGCTCCAGCACCGCCGCCGCTGCGCGGATCGGCGCGATGACGGCGTCCAGGGTGGCGTTGATCCCCTCCACGAGCTCGCGATGCGAGCCTTCAAATCTGGTCGCCTCACCCCGAGCGGCGAGATCGCCATTCTGGCCGCTCCTGACCAGACGCTGGATCTCGCTCAAGACGTCCCTGAGTACCGACTGAGTGTGGAGGAAAGCCTCGACCGTAGCGCCGGTTTGGCGGAGGATGCCGTTCAGCGCAGGAACACCCCGACGAGTATGGACAGCCGCCGCGCTACTGATCTCAGTACCGCGGTCTGTCCGGCCCGCGCCCCGGATCAAGCAGGGACACGGCCGCGCGCCTCCCGCCGGCCTTCAAGCGCCGGAGAGCGGGGGCTCCGCGCAGGTGAGATCGTGGCCCCGAATCGCCAGGGTACGACGTCGTAACTCCGCCGATTCTTGAGGGTGAGGGATGCGCGACACAGGGCCAGAAGGCCCAGGCAGCGGGTACAAGCGTCCTCTCATGCTCATGACGAAGCAGCCCGACCTCGGCGGGCGCGAGCGTCCCTGCGCTCGCCGCGGCTGGCCACCGCGAGCCGAGCCCTATCGGGACAAGCCAGTCTTGCAGAGTGATTCGAAGCTGGCGGAACGCTCACGAGAAGGCTGTCCTCCCGATCGGCGGGCGCACCCGCGGAGATCGAGCGGCGTGGCGCAGGCGGCCGCGGCGTGGTACGGTGGAGCCGAGGAACGGACATGGCGCGGTTCGACAGCAGCATTCGGGCGCCGGACTTCCCGCCAGGGCTGGACTGGCTGAACGTGGCGCGGCCGCTCCGCCTGCGCGACCTGGCCGGCAAGCTCGTCCTACTCGATTTTTGGACGTTCTGTTGAATTAATTGCTTGCACCTCCTGGCGCAGTTGCGCCGGCTGGAGCGGAAGTACCGCGACGAGCTGGTCGTCGTCGGCGTTCACTCGGCTAAGTTCAACGCCGAGAAGGCCACCGAGGCGATCCACCAGGCGATCCGGCGCTACGGCGTGGAACACCCAGTTGTCAATGACCGCGACTTCGTCGTCTGGCAGTCCTATGCCATCCGCGCCTGGCCCACCCTGATGTTCATCTCACCCGAGGGGCGCGTGCTGGGCAAGTACGAGGGGGAGGCGCCGTTCGACGCGCTGGACCGGCTGGTGGGTGAGATGGTGCGCGAGTTCGATGGCCGGGGCGTGCTCGACCGCCGGCCGCTCGACTTCCTGCGGCGCGAGCCGCTCCCCGCCGCCGGGCTCGCCTTCCCGGGCAAGCTGCTCGCCGACGCCGCCAGTAGCCGGCTGTACCTGAGCGACACCGGACACCACCGGGTAGTGGAGGCGGACCTCGCGGGCACTGTCCTACGTGTCTTCGGCGTCGGCGAGGCGGGGCTGCGCGACGGCGCGGCGGTCGAGGCGCGCTTTCACGCTCCCCAGGGGTTGGCGCTGGGCGACGGGCGGCTGTATGTGGCCGATGCCGAGAACCACGCCCTGCGGGCGATCGACCTGGCCGAGGGTCGCGTCACCACCCTGGCTGGTACGGGTAAGCAGGCGATGGCCCGACTGCGCGGTGGGCCGGGCCGCGAGGTGCCGCTGAGCTCGCCCTATGACCTGGCGCTGGCCGGCTCGACGCTGTACGTCGCCATGGCCGGGCTGCACCAGCTCTGGGCGTTCAGCCTGGTGGACGGCACCATCCGTCCCTACGCCGGCACCGGGCGGGAGGGGATCGCCGACGGCCCGCGTGCCAGCGCCGACTTCGCCCAGCCGTTCGGGATCACCACCGACGGCGAGCGGCTGTGGGTGGCCGACAGCGAGACGAGCGCGGTGCGCCAGGTGGATCTTCGGGACGGCCAGGTGGCCACGCTGGTGGGGCTGGGCCTGTTCGTCTTCGGGGACGAGGACGGCGTCGGCGACGCGGCGCGGCTCCAGCACGTCGAGGGCATCGCCTGGCACCAGGGCGCCCTGTACCTGGCCGATACGTATAACAACAAGATCAAGCGGCTGGACCCGGCCTCGCGGCGGGTGACGACCCTGGCCGGCCAGCCCGAGCCGGGGTGCCAGGACGGCCCGGGCGAGCAGGCCCACTTCGACGAGCCAGGCGACGTCTCCGCGGCGGACGGCCGGCTGTACGTGGCGGATACGAACAACCACGCGGTGCGTCTGATCGACCTCGCCGGCGGCACAGTGAGCACCCTGGCGCTGCGTGGGCTCGACGAGCTCCGGGGCGACTGATCCCACGCCGTATCACCATTTGGTTGACGGCGAGGCAGGGAGGCACGGGGTGCAGGTGCTCGAAGGGCGGGCGTGGCTGCGGCTGGATGGCCGCTGGCGCTTCCGGCGTGACCCCGAGGACTCCGGGCTCGGCGCGGGCTGGCCGGAGCGCGGGCTGCCCGAGCCGAGCGACACGCTGCGGGTGCCGGGTGTCTGGAACCGCGCCTTCCCGCGGTACGAAGGCGTCGCCTGGTACGAGACCGCGTTCGACGCCGCGGACCTTGGCGCCGGCCCGGCCTGGCTGTGCGTCGGAGCGGCCAACCAGTTCGCCCAGTTCTGGCTGAACGGCGTCTTCCTGGGCGAGCACGAAGGCGGCTACACCCCGTTTGCGCTCCGCTGCGACCAGGCGCTGCGCCGCGCTGGCCCCAACCGTCTCGTCGCCCGCCTGGTCGATCCACCGCTGGAAGGGGAGGCTGGCGGGCTGCGGCTGTGGGAGACTGCCTGCGCCAAGGAGACCTGGTACTACCGCTACGGCGGCATCTGGGGCAGCGTCGCGGTTGAGCGGCGCGGCCCAGCCTGGATCGAGGACGCGTTCCTGCACGCCACGCCGGACCTGCGCGCGGCGCGCGCCCTGGTTGAGCTGGCGGCCGAACCCGGAGTGCCCGTGGCGCGGCTGCGGCTCGACCTGGTCGATCCCGAAGGGCGCCGCCTCGGCGTGGCGGAGCAGGCGGTCGAGCTAGGCGATGGCCGAGCGCTGGTGGAGCTCGGGCTACCCGTCGGGACGCCGATCCCCTGGGCGCCTGGGCAGCCGGCCCGCTACCGGGCGCGGCTGACGCTCGCCGCGGCCGAGCATCGCGAGGTGGCCGAGGTGGAATTCGGGCTTCGGTACTCCGAGCTGCGCGACGGCCGCTTCTTCCTGAACGGCCGGCCGCTTTTCCTCAAGGGCGCGCTGGTCCAGCCGAACGAGCCGCTGGAGCTGGTTGGCCCGCCCGACCCGTCGCTGCTGGAGCGGGAGATCGAGGCGCTGGCGCAGGGGAGGTTCAACCTGGCGCGGGTCCACCTGCGCCCACCCGCCCCCGGTTTTCTGGAGCGGGCCGACCGCGCCGGGCTGCTGGTGTACGTCGAGACCGCGCTCGCCTGGATCCGCCCGCACCAGCGGCTGCTTGAGCGGGGCCGGCGCGAGGTGGAGGAAACGATCCGGCTGGTGCGCAACCACCCCAGCGTGGCGCTGTACGGCTGCTTCAACGAGAACCGCTTCGCCTCGGCGCAGGTGGGCCACGAGCTGCTCGCGCTTGGCCATGCCCTGGACCCCACCCGCCCCATCATCGACGACTCCGGCGGGACTGCAGTGGACGAGGGAGGCGGCTGGCACGGGCAGTCCTTCACCTGGAGCCCGGCCGACCCGGAGCCGAAGCCGTTCAACGACCTGCACCTCTACTTCGCCGCCCCGCTGCGCGAGCAGGCGGAGCGCTACCTGCTGGAGCTGGGCCGGGTGCGCACCTTCCCGCTCTCCGTGGAGGGCACGCGCGAGGTGGGCGGCCGGCGCAGCCACGAGCTGGCGCCCGGAGCGATCTTCGTCTCCGAGTTCGGCTATGGCGGCTTGCCCGACCTGGAGCGCGTCGCGGCCGGCTTCGGGGCGGAGACACAGACGGTCGATGCCCAGGACGTGATCGGCTATCGCGACAGCCTGCGGCAGGGGGTGGTGAGCCGCGGGCTGGAGGAGCTGTTCGGCGGAGTGGCCGGGCTGGTTCAGGCGGCGCAACAGCTCCAGGCGCGAGGCGACGCGCGCCAGGCGGAGGCGCTGCGGCTGAATCCGAACGTCTCTGGCTACGTCGTCACCCAGCTCAACGACGCCGCCTGGGAGCTGTCGGCCGGCCTGGTCGATCTCTGGCGCCAGCCGAAGCTCGCGCTGGCGGCGCTGGCGCGGGTCAACGCGTCGCGGGTGCTGGTGGTGCGCCCGGAGCGCGCCGCAGTGGCGGCCGGCAGCATTCTGCGCCTGCGCGCCTGGCTGGTCGACGAGCAGGAGGGCTCCCGCCGCGGCCGGCTGGCGCTAGAGCTGCGCGCCCCGGCCGGCCAGGCCGTCATCTCTGAAGGCTGGCCGGTGAACGGCGCCGGGCAGATCATCCCGCTCGGCCGCTTCTCGCTCGCCGTGCCCAAGACGCCGGGCTGGTGCCAGCTCCGGGCGCGGCTGGAGCTCGAGCAGGAGCAGCTCGAGACCGAGCAGCCGCTGCTGGTCCTGCCGGACGCGCCGCCGTCAGAGGGGACGGGGCTCCAGGTGCTGGGCGACGCGCTCCAGCGTCGCCTGCCGGGCGCGGAGCGCTGGGCCGAGCGCGACCTGCCGCTGCTGGCGCAGGCCGACGCGCTCGCGGGCCGCACGCTCGCCCGAGCGGTGGAGTGGACCCGCGGAGGCGGCCACCTGGCCCTGGTGGACCTGGCCCAGGCGGAGGCGGAGCGGCTGGCCGGCGCGCTCGGGCTGGAGCTCGCGGCACACGGGACCCGTGGCAGCTTCCTGGGCTACTTCCACTATCTGCGGCCGCACCCGCTGTTCGCCGGGCTACCGCTCGGCGTGGCCGACGAGCCGTTCGCGGAGGTGCTCCCGGCCTGGTCGCTGCGCGAGCTCCCGGGCGCCGAGATCCCGGCCGGGGTGGTCACCGTCGGCAGCGCCCGCCAATGGGCCTGGTTCGCCGACGTCCAAACGCTTCCCTTCGGCCGCGGCCGCCTCACCTTCTACCACTACCAGCCGCACCGCGCTCCGAACGACGACCCGGTGGCGCAGGCACTGCTGCGGAACCTGGCCTCCTGGCTCAGCCGCGGGTAGCTCAGCGTGGCATGGGCCGAGAGCGGCCCAGCAGCAGGGGTGAGCCGCGGTGAGGGAAGTCCTTGATGGCTGGCCGCGTCACTCGGCGGGCTTGGGCTGGATCAGCTCGATGGTGTGCCCGTCCGGATCCCGCAGGTAGCAGGCGATAGCGCCCTGGTTGATCCCGCTGGTGATCGGCTCCGGCGGGTTCACGAAGCGCACCCCCTGGGCGCTCAAGACGCGGTACATCGCCATGATGTCCCGTACCCGGAAGCACAGGTGGGCGTTACCCGGCCGATTCGTCTCCTCCGGCAGCGGCTCGGCCGGGTGGGAGGTGTACTCCAGCAGCTCCAGCACGTGCTCCTGCTCCGGGTGCGCCTTGAGAAAGGCGGTCTTGAGATAGACGTTCTCGAACCCGGTCACCCGGGCCAGGTAGGGCCGCTGCCCCTCCTGCTGGGCGATGAGCGTCATCCCGAGCAGGTCGCGGTAGAAGTGCAGCGCCCGGTCCATATTGGCCACGGTGAAGCCGGTGTGGAACACATTGATGAGCTGGCTCGCGGAATCGTACTGCTCACTCATAGCGGACCAAGTGTAGCCGGCCCGCGTCCCAAGCACAAGCGCGGCAGAGGTGAGGGCACGACGTAGTATCTGTACTCCACCCGGATCTTGATAGAACAATGAGCAGTTCTTGTGACCTACTGTTTGAGACCTTCTTGCGGAATCCAGTGAATTTCACACCGAATTCACGCACCTCACGCAGTCTGGGGCTGCAGCCTCGGGCAGGGGCGCTGCTTTCCTCGCACCACCTGACGATCTGGAGGGGTGCATGCTCTGCCGCGGACGCTTTCCATGCCTCACGGTGCTGGTCACGCTTGCCCTGCTTGGGCTGCTGGCGCCCGCGGCCGCGGCGGACTCCCCCGCGCCCGCCCAGCGGGTGGCCGCCGCCTGGGGCTTTGCTGACCACGGCCAGCTCGGCGCTACGACCAACCGCACCTGTCGGACGGTGGACGGCCACCTGCCCTGCAGCCCGGTCCCGCTCCAGGTCAGCGGGCTGGGGCGGGTGCGGGCAGTGGCGGCCGGGGCGGAGCACAGCCTGGCGCTGAAAAGTGATGGCACCGTCTGGGCCTGGGGCTGGAACCTGGTTGGCCAACTGGGTACCCCCGACGTCTGCGTGGGGGAGTTCTGTTACAGCACGTCGCCGGTCCCGGTGTCCGGGCTGAGCAATGTAGTGGCCATCGCCGCGGGCAATTTCCACAGTGTGGCGGCGCTGGCGGACGGCAGCGTCTGGGCCTGGGGGGGCAATGACTCGGGGGCGCTGGGCGATGGAACCACTATCGACCGCAATGTCCCGGTCCAGGCAGTCGGGGTGAGCGGGGTGACGACGGTGGCGGTCGGGTTGGGCTACACGCTGGCGCTGAAACGCGACGGTACCGTGCTGGCCTGGGGAGTTAACGACTTAGGCGAGCTCGGGGATGGGACGACGCATGGCAGCAGCCTGGCGGTTCCAGTCAAGGGGCTGCGGCGAGTAGCGGCCATCTCTGCCGGACGCGCTTTCATCGACACCGGCGGGGCTCACAGCCTGGCGATTGTCAAGGCCCCGGATTGAGAGCCTGCTTGCCCAGAGATACGCTCCTGAACTGAAGCGCGGCGAGGAGGCATCTCGCGAGTACGGTTCGCGGCGCGGCTGCGCCGAGTTGGTGGCAGGCGCGCTGTAGGCGTGGTTGGCACGGAGCCGACGGTGCAGGGGCCGCGGGAGTGGACCGAGGGCCGCCCTACGCGCCTCGGAACAGGGGGCGCCTCTCTCGTCCCGCTGGCGGCGCATGGCGGAGTGCGGGGTTGATCCCGCGTCCCGAGCCGAGTAGAGTGGCCTGTCGGGCGGCCAGGACGACGTCTGCACCGGGGAGCGGACGATGCGACTGCACGACTGCCTCGACTACTGGGCCCGCGAGCAGCCCGAAGTGGCGTTCGCGGTGCAGGCGGAGCGGAGTCTCTCCTATGGCGCCGCCGCCCTGGCCGCGAACCGCCTCGCCAACGCGTTCATCGCGGCCGGGCTGGAGCCGGGCGATCGGGTGGCAGTGCTGGCGAAGAACAGCGCCGCGCGGCGCGCACCCCACGGCCAGCCTCACCGCACTCGGGAGCGGTCACCGGCGCGGCCGTCGCGCAGCAGCGCCGCCAGGACATAGCTGCCGCTGATGATGCAGGAGCCGGCGACCAGGCCGAACGAGAGGCGCTGCGCGGCGCGGCTCACGGTCGCCGTCAGCCCCGGGTCCGCCTCCAGCCGCAGGGTGAGCTGGTCGTTGGCCAGCTTGTCCAGGATCATGTCCAGCCGACGCGGCGAGTTCTCCGCCAGATGCTTCAGGTCCAGCGACCAGGCGAAGACTCGCCCGGGCGAGAACTGTGCCCGGCCGCGCTGCTGCATCACCTCCAGCATGTAGTCGCGGATGAGCTGCACCGGGTCGAGCGCAGGCGAGAGCACCCGGATAGTGCCGTCCAGGTTGAGCATGGTCTTGCCGATCAGCGTGAGCGCACTCGGGACCGGTGCCCGGTTCACCTGGGCCAGCCGGGTGAGGTCGAGCAGCGCGGTGCCGAGGGCCATCCGGCCGCCGCTCATGTCGTGGTAGCGGCTCACCAGGGCGCAGACGTCCTGGACGAAGGCGCGCCGGTTCATCTCCACCGATGGCTCAATCAGCTCCAGGTAGGTCTCGGCCACGCGCTCCCCCAGCCGCTCGGCGAAGGCGAGCAGGAGCAGGATCACCGAGTCCTTCTGGCCAGCGTCGAAGCGGCCGACCATCCCGAAGTCCATCAGCGCCAGCCGGCCGTCGTCCGCCAGCAGGATGTTGCCCGGGTGCGGGTCGCAGTGAAAGACGCCGTCGACGACGATCTGCTTCAGGTAGGCGGCGAGCAGGTCGCGGGCGATCGCCTGGCTGTCGAGCGCACGCAGCTCCTCCGGGCTGACCCGGGCGAGCGGCCGGCCGTGGACGAAGCTCAGGGTGAGCACGCGGCGCGAGGTGTGCTCTGCGTAGACGGTGGGAGTGGTGAGCCGGGGGAACTCGGCGATCTGGCGGCTGATGAGCTGGGTATTCTCCGCCTCCTGGCGGAAGTCCAGCTCCTGGCTCAGGCTGTGCTCCAGCTCGCGCACCATCTGGACGAGCCCGTAGCGTGCCCCGAAGCGAGTGTACTTCGTCGCCAGCCGCGCCACCTCGTGCAGCACCTCGACGTCCACCTCGATCTGTTGCCGCACCCCCGGCCGCTGCACTTTCACCGCCACCTCGCCGCCGTCCCGCAGCGTCGCGCGGTGAACCTGCGCCATGGATGCCGTTGCCAGCGGCTCGCGCTCGAACGAGGTGAACAACTCCTCCACCGGCGCTCCGAGGTCGGCCTCGATGATCTGCGCCACCCGTTCATAGAGGACCGGGGCGACGCGCTGCTGCAAGCGCGCCAGCGCCGCGGCGTAGTCGGGCGGGAGCAGGTCCGGGCGGGTGCTCAGGAGCTGGCCGAGCTTGATGAAGCAGGGGCCCAGCTCCTCCAGGGCGCTCGCCAGGTGCTCCGGATGGTCGTCGTCCTCGTCGTGCGCGTCGAGCGAGCCTGCCCACTCCTCGTCGTCGTGGCGGTGGGCCATCCCCAGCTCGGCCACGACGTGGTGCAGCTCGTACTTGCGCAGGACGCGCACGATCTGCAGGTAGCGCTCCGGGTGGCGCGAGAAGCGGCTGGTGAGCAGCGTCCCTGCCGCCCCCACGCCGCCCAGGTGCTGGTTGAACCCTGACATCCCATCCTCCTTCCGAGGCTTCCTGGGAGACCTCCCCAGCGCGCTCTCGGACCCGCTGCTCACTGTCGGCGGGCGCCCCTCCACACCTGCCCCACGGCACGCAGCTAACGTCGCCTCTCCGCTCCCCTGGGCAAGTCTACGCCGGCCCGAGCCGGGCGGATCACGCCAGCATCGCCAGCTTCTGGTGCAGCCGGTTCTGCAGCCAGACCCAGCGGCGGTACGGCTCGCCGGCCTGTGCCGCGGCGTGCTCGCGCGCTTCGCCTGCGGCTTGGCGCAGCACCTCTGGCTCACTTGGGACTACCAGCAGCGCCAGGTAGCGCTCCGCCGCCTCCGCCCCACCCAGCAGCGGCCCCAGGTCCTCCGCTACGAACCGCTCCCAGGTGAGGCCGGGGTCCCAGCCGAAGCGGGCGAACGCCAGGTAATTGATCTCGTTGGCCGTGCTGAAGGCGCCAACCTCACCCCAGATCGTCGCTCCCTGCATCCCCGCGCGGGCGACGAGCTGCATCATCTCGGCGAAGCGCGACGCCACCAGCTCGTAGCGCTCGTGGTTCCACTGGCTGCCCATGTGGGTGCGGAGCACGTTCTTCGAGTGGGGCAACTGGGCGACGTGGGCGCGGGTGAGCCCCTGGCGCAGCCGCGGCCAGTAGTAGCGGTTGAGGCAGAACTGGTAGATGGCGTCGTCGGGCAGCTCACGCAGCGGCGCCAGCGCCTCCAGGTCCAGGATGTTGTCCCAGTAGGCTTCGCTCACCAGCCACAGGTCGCGCCCACCCTGCCGGGCAGCGGCGAACAGCCGGGGGTACAGCAGCGCCATGTCGCGCAGGGACCAGGTACCGTCCTCCCGGCGGCGGGCGGCGCAGTCCGGGCAGGCACAGACGCCGTAGTCGCCGGTCTCGAAGTTGATCCCGCCGATCTCGAACGTCTCCACCAGCCAGGCGATCGCCTCCTCGTGGTAGCGGACGTTTTCGGGCTTGGAGGGGCAGGCGGCATCGGTGTACTGGCTCTCAGGGAACCACAGCTCGGGGAAATCGGGGATGTGAAAGGCCGGCTTGCTGGCGAGCACGGCGCGTAGCTCCGGGTGCTGGCGGAGCCAGGTGGTGAGGTTGTAGCGGTGATCGCCCTCCCAGTAGATACCCCCATAGGCGTTGATCCCCACCCCAGGCAGGATGCGCACCCCGCACTCGCGCGCGTAGCGGCACAGGCTCTGGGCCGCCTCCACCCCGCCGTGGTTGTCGCGCAAGAACCCGTAGATCGTCACCCCGCCGAGGCGGTGCCGGCTCATGAAGTCGACCAGGCGGCGGTAATCTTCGAGGAAGCCGCCCGGCGGCTTGGCGTAGGCGTTGAGCGCCCCGATCTCCTGCCGCCCCACCTGCTCCAGGTACCAGTTGGTGCTGTGGTCCCAGGTCCAGAACAGCCGGTAGGGCAGCGCCGGCACCTGGCGCACCTCCAGTGTCGGCACTGCGAGCGCCTCGCCACGCGCCAGCAGCCGCCGATCCAGTAGCTCGTTGGTGGCGTGGATCACCCCGGGGACGCCACCGCCGGCCAGCAGCAGCGCCGGGCGGCCGTGTAGCGATCCGCTGCGCACCAGCAGCCCATCCTCCGGGAGCGCCGCCAGCTCCTCCACCGTCGCCAGCGGGGTGGAGCGCTGGCTGGACGGATCGGCGAGCAGGAGCAGCAGGTGGGCATCGGCGGCCGCCGGCTCCAGCGCCGTCGGCTCCAGCACGTCCACCTGGCGGCCGCCCAGCCCGCGCCGAAGCTGGCGGATGGCGTGCGGGTGCCGCTGGGCATTCGCGCCAACGACGATCCGAGCGTGGGGCGGCAGCGTGGCAAGGAGAGCGCTCTCCACCGCGGGTTCCCCCGAGCAAGTGTGGGCTGATGGTAGCACGGCTCCGGTGGGGGCGCCGCTCCGCAAGGCAACGTCTGGCACGCCTGTACCTGGCGTCCGCCGCCGATCACGCCCCACAATGCCGCCGTGAACGAAGAGCCGCGCTACGAGGTGGTCGTCGTCGGGGCGGGGCCGGCCGGGGCCGAGGCCGCCTACCACCTGGCCCGGCGCGGACGGACGGTGCTGCTGCTGGAGCGAGCGCGGCTCCCCCGCGACAAGCCCTGTGGCGGCGGGCTGACCCCCAAGGCGTACCGCGCGGTCGAGCTTCCGGAGCCGCTCGTCCGGGCGCGCGTGAGGGCGACCTACCTGCAGTTCGAGGGCCGAGGGCGCTTCTCGGTCCTGGGCGACGACGCCAGTATCTGGATGGTCTGCCGGCGCGAGCTCGACCAGTTCCTGGCGGAGCGAGCGGCGGTGGCCGGGGCGGAGCTGCGCGACGGCTCGGCGGTGCACGGGCTGGAGTGGGACGGCGGCGGGCTGCGGCTGCGGACCACGCACGGGACGGTCCGGGCGGAGTACGTCGTCGCCGCGGACGGCGCGGAGAGCCTGGTAGCGCGGCTGGCCGGGCTACGGCCGGGTCGGGAGGCTCCGGCGATGGTGGCGCTGGAGGTGGAGGGGCCGGGCGAGAGCGCGCTCGGGCAGGTGGCGCTGCTGGACTACGGGGTATCGGGCGGCTACGCCTGGGTATTCCCGAAGGGGGAGCTGTTCAACGTCGGGCTCACCAGCTACGACTCGCGCCTGGCGCGCCAGCTCCGCCCGCGGCTGACACGCTTCACCCAGGCGGCCGGGGTGCGCTTTCACGGCCAGCCGCGCGCCGTCGGCCACCGCATCCCCACCTGGGGCCCGTGGGCGCCGCTGGAGCGGGACCGGGTGCTGCTCGCCGGCGACGCTGCCGGGCTGGCCGACCCGTTCTTCGGCGAGGGGATCGCCTACGCACTGCTCAGCGGCCGGCTCGCCGCCCGTGCCATCGACGCCTACCTGGCTGAGCAGGCCGCCCCGGGCGCCTACGCCTCCCTGCTCCGGCTTGCGCTCGGGCGGCCGCGGCAGACGCTCGGCCAACTGGCCCGAGTGGTGTATCGCTTTCCACGCCTGTCGCTGGCGGCGCTGCGGCTGCTCCCGCCCACGCGTGCCGTGGCGCTGCGGATCGTCACCGGCAGCCGGCTGGACGAGGCGCTCTGGGAGCTGCGCGGCTGAAGCGCGATTGAGACGCCAACCCGCCCCGCAGCCCTTGTCCCCCTGATCGGCGCCCCCTACCCTGAAGGAGCCGCGCTCCGCGAGACCGGGCTCGGGGCGCGGTGGACGCTATCCCGGCAGCGGCGGACCAGGCGCTCGATGCACGCTCCTACCTCGCGGCCACGCCCCGTCCCCCTGGCGCGGCTGCTCCCGCTGGCCTGCTCTCTGGCGCTGGCGGCGCTGGTGGCCCTCGCCCCGGCCCAGCCGGCGCTGGCGCGCTGGCTGCTGCCCCGGGGTGGGACAGTGGTAGTGGCCGGCACCTGGGGCGCCAGCCTGGTGCTCCACGCCGCCCCGGGCGCCGACCAGCCGGTGGTGGCCAGCGTGCCCGAGGGCACCGAGCTGACCGTGAGTGGCGCCCCGGTCTGGGCCGGCGACGGGCTGTACTACCCGGTCCGCCACCCGAGCGGGGTCGCCGGCTGGGCCTTCGACCTGTACCTGGCCGCCGGCCGCTTCTCGATCTTCTCCAGCGGCTTCTCGATCCAGGCCCGGGTGACCGGCTACTCGGACGGCCCGGAGGGCGGAGCGCTCGGCTTCCTCACCCGCACCAGCACTGTCACCCGCTGGGGGGTGGCGGCGGTGGACCCGAGCGTCATCCCGCTCGGCGCGCGGCTGCTGATCCAGGGGCTGCCCGGCGTCTATCAGGCGGAGGACACGGGCAGCGGAGTAGTGGGCCGCTGGGTGGACGTCTGGTTCCCCACGCCCGAGGCGGCGCGCGCCTTCGGGGTCCACGACGGCGTCATGGTTACCGTGCTCGGCTGGTGAGGCGCGGTCCACGAGCGGCGACTCGCCCAGAGCCTCATCGCCAGCGCCGGCCCTGCCTACCCCCGTCCCCGGGATGCCTCCGCGCCCGGGCGCTTAGCGGCGGTAGAGGTCCAGGATGGCGCGGGCGAGGCGGTCGAGCAGCGTGATGACCTGTTCCAGGCCACGGCCCTGGTCGGCCAATGCGTCGAAGGTCTGGAAGCTGGTCAGGGTGTGCAGGACGTCAATCAGCTCGTCGGGGCGCTCCAGGGGCTGGCGCTCGGCTAGGCGGCCAATCAGGACGCGCAGCCCCTCGCGGCGGCGCTCCTGGCGGGCACGCGAGGCCTGCTCGATCTCGGGATCAAGCACGGCCAGCGCCTGGAGCCGGCGCAGGATCAGTCGATTGGAGGCCCAGAAGCGACAGAAGGTGGCGATGAACTCAGCCAGCGCCTCGAGCGGATCGGGACGGCGGAAGGCGGAGGCGAGCTGGTCCATCCCGCCCTGGGCCGCCAGGAAGTCGAACAGCGCTTCCAGCAGCCCCCGCTTGGAGCCGTACTGGTAGTAGACGGTCATGCGGGAGACACCGGCCTGGCGGGCAATGGCGTCGATGGTGAAGGCGGCGACGCCGGCGGGATCGGCGAGTAGAGCGCTGGCGGCGGCGAGGATGCGGGCGCGGGTCTGATCGACCGCCACCTGGCGCTGCCCGAGACGATAGGGACGAGGGCTCATGCTCCCTCTTGAATTTTTATTATACTGTAAATATAAATATCGTGAGGGCGGGCTCGGCTCCCACCCGAGGAGCGTAACCGATGTCCGAGCTTGCCGCACCTGCCCATATCACTCACTCTCCGAGTGCGCTACTCGCGCGCTGGCGTCAGCGCGACCACAGGGGGTCGCAGGGCAGCGCCCGCGGGCGCTGCCCTGGCCAGGGTGTTCCCGGCCTGAGCGCTCGTCCTGACTGGCCGGCGGCCGGTAATGGGCTGACGACTGGATTGTTCTGGAGGAAGCCATGTCGCTGTACTCGCTCGTGCTCTTCGCCCACATTGTCGGCGCCCTCGGGCTGTTCGTCGCGCTCGGCATCGAGTGGACCGCGCTGCTGCGGCTGCGGGGGGCCGCGACGGTGGAGCAGGCCCGCGAGTGGCTCGGCCTGTTCGCGCTGGTCCGCCGGCTGGGGCCCGCCTCTCTCGTGGTAGTGCTGCTGGCGGGGATGTATCTCGCCGGCACGACGTGGGGCTTCACCCCCTGGATCGGCGCGGCCCTGGTGGTGCTGCCGCTGCTGGCGGTGCTCGGGGCCGGCAGTGGCTGGCGGCTGGCCGGCCTCGGGCGGAGCCTGGCAGCGGAACAGGGGACCCTCTCCGCTCGCCTCCGCCAGCGGCTGCGCGACCCGCTGCCGTGGACGTCCGTTCACCTCCGGGCGGCACTGCTGCTGGGGGTAGTGTTCCTGATGGTGACCAAGCCCAGTCTCCAAGGGGTCCTGTTCACGCTGTTGCTGGCCGCCGGCCTCGGGCTCGCCTTCGCCCTGCCGGCCTGGAACCGGGCACGGGCAGGGGCGCCCGCCTGATGCCGCGCCCGGGGAACGCGGTACACTGAAGGCAGCCGTTCCACGAGGGCGCGGATGATCGTGGACTTCTACTACCGCCAGGCCGCGGGTGCTGGGCGGCGCGCTCGCGCTGCTCGGGCCGGAGGCGTGATCGGATGAGCCAGGCGCGAGCGCGCCGGACCCGGGCCCAGGTGGTGGTGAGCGGCCTGGTGCAGGGCGTCGGCTTCCGCTACAGCCTGCGCGATCTGGCCGAGCGCGAAGGGGTGCAGGGCTGGGTGCGCAACCTCCCCGACGGCCGGGTCGAGGCGGTGCTGGAGGGCGACGAGGAGGCAGTGCGCCGCCTAGTTGGCTGGTGCTACTCGGGGCCGCCCGGGGCGCGGGTGTGGAACGTCGAGGTGCACTGGAGCGAGCCCCAGGGCGGGCTGCGTGGCTTTGGGATCGAGCGCACCCCGCGCCGCTACTAGAGAGGCCGCCCGGCTCCGCCAGCGCGACGAGGCCGCCGCGTGCCCTGGCAGGCGCGGGCGACCGCCGGGCTGAGCAGCCAGCGCAGCACCGCGCCGCCCGGGCCCAGCCGGCCAGGCCACGCCAGGCAGGCCACGGCCCCCGGCTCCAGCTCGATCTGCGCCAGCCGCTCGTCGCCGACCAGCAGGTACGAGAGTAGCTCGTGCAGCGCTGGCTCGTGCCCCACCAGCGCGACCGCGCTCGCGCCCAGGTGTGGCTGGAGCGCGGCGACGATCGCCAGCGGTGGGCGGCCGGGCTGCAGCGCCTCGCTCTCGGCTGGGGCCGGCCAGCCGGCCTCGGACTGGAGAATCGCCGCCGTCTCCCGGGCACGGACCAGCGGGCTCACCAGCACCACCTGGGGCGGGTCCGCCAGGGTTCGCAGCGCCCGGGCCAGCAGCCGGAACGCCTCCGCGCCCGGCCCGGTGAGCGGACGCAGCGCATCGTCCGGCCAGCGCTGGAAATCCGGCTGGCCGGCGTGGGCGTGACGGACAACAAACAGCTCCATCGCCGCGCCCCGCGCCGTCAGCGGTCCAGGAACAGGCCGCCGCTGAGATTCAGGTTCGCCCCTGTCACGTAGCTGGACTCATCGCAGGCGAGGAACACCACCGCGGCGGCGACCTCCTCCGGCGTACCGTAGCGCCCGAGCAGGATCGGCAGCTCTGGGAGCGTGGAGCCTGCTGTGCCGCCCATCTCCGTCTCGATCATCCCCGGGGCCACCGCGTTGACGCGGATACGGTAGGGCGCCAGCTCCTTGGCGAGCGAGCGGGTGATGGAGACCATGCCCGCCTTGGAGGCGGCGTAGTGGGCGCAGGGATTCAGCCCGCCGCTCCAGCAGGCGTCCGAGGCGACGTTGACGATCGCCCCGCCCGTCCCCTGCTCCTTCATGATCCGCCCCGCCGCCTGGGCGCAGAAGAACGCCCCTTTCAGGTTCACGTCCAGCAGCCGGTCCCAATCCGCCTCGTCCATCTCCAGCGCCGGCCGGCGCTGGAACAGCCCGGCGTTGTTCACCAGCACGTCCAGCTTCCCGAACGCGGCCGCCGCGGCCTCGGCGACGCTCCGCGCCTGGCGCGCGTCCGCCACATCCGCCGCGTGCCAGACGGCGCGCCGCCCCAGCGCCCGGATCTCGGCGCAGACCGCCTCCCCCCGCCGCGCGTCGCGCCCATTGACCAGCACATCTGCCCCCTCGTGGGCGAACGCAAGCGCAATCGCCCGGCCAATCCCCCGCGTCGCCCCGGTCACCGCCGTCGCCTTGCCCACCAGCCGCATCGTCCTTACCCCATCGGCCCAGCGCCGCTCACCCGGCTACCGTAGCGGCACGGCCAGGTCGGGCGCTACTGCGCTGGCAGCCGCGACTGGCCTGCGCTACCCTGAGCACGATGCGCATCCTCTCGCTCCTGCCGGCCGCGACCGAGATCGTGTACTTCCTCGGGCTGTGGGATCAGCTCGTCGGTGTCTCGGCGGACTCCGACTGGCCGCCGGAGGTGATCCACCTGCCGTTCGTCAGCCAGGCGGCGCTGGAGCCGACCGAACTGAGTAGCTGGGAGGTGGACCAGGCGGTCTGGGCGCACCAGGGGCGCAGCCTGTTCCACTTCGAGCCGGACCTGCTGCGCGAGCTGCGGCCGGAGCTGGTGCTCACCCAGGAGCTCTGCCGGGTCTGCGCGGTCTCCGCGCCAGAAGTCGAGGCTGCCGTCAAGGCGCTCGGGTACCGGCCCACGCTGCTCTCGCTCAGCGCCTCGACGCTGGACGACATGCTGGCCGACGTGGAGGCGGTGGGGCGGGCCGCGGGCGTCGCCGAGCGGGCGGTGCGGCTGGTCGGTCTGCTGCGGGCGCGGCTGGCGGCGGTGCGACGGCGTACTGAGGGCACGGCGCGGCCGCGAGTGCTGTGCCTGGAGTGGCTGGACCCGCCCTACAGCGCCGGCCACTGGGTGCCGGAGATGGTGGAGATCGCGGGCGGCGTCGACATGCTGGGGAGTCGTGGCGGCTACTCGCGCCCGATCGCCTGGGAGGACGCGCTCCGCGCCCAGCCGGAGGCGCTGCTGCTGATCCCCTGCAGCCTGCCGCTGGCGCGCGTCGCTGCCGAGTTTCCCCACGTCCGTGCTCGCCCGGGCTGGCAGGAGCTGCCGGCGGTGCGCGCCGGGCGCGTCTTCGCCGCCGACACCCACCTGTTCAGCCAGGCCGGGCCGCGGCTCGTGGACGGGGTGGAGGCGCTCGCCCGCATGCTCCATCCCGAGCGGTTTGAGGAGCCGCTGCCTGAGGGCCAGGCGCTGCGGCTGAGCGCGGACGGGCAGCGGCTGGAGCCGTATTGCTGAGCGCGGGGCAGGGCGGGACGCCAGGGGAGGCGTTCCACGAGGCGCGGCTGCCTGGGGGCAATGTCAGCCGAGAAGCTGGCGCCGCCGCTGCATCTCCGCGCGCACCTGCTGGTCGGCCAGGCGGGTCGGCTCAGGCAGGAACTGCCCCGTGCGGCAGCAGCGCAGGACGATCTCGACCGCCGTCTCGATCGTCACCAGGTGCCCGGGGGAGACGAACAGCGGGCTATGCCCGGGTTTGGTGCGAACCACGGCGCCCACTACCTCGCCGCGGTCGATCAGCGGGCGGTATGCTCCGGGCTCGTCCGGCGGCTCCTCGTAGTGCCCCACCAGGCGGCTCTTGGCGCAGCCGATCGTCGGTCGCTCCAGCAATAGCCCGAGGTGTGACGCCTCGCCCAGCCGCCGGGGGTGGGCGTAGCCGTGCGCATCCACCAGCACCACATCGGGCGGCTGGGCGAGCTGCCGCAGCGCAGCGACGAAGACCGGGACCTCGCGGAACGCCAGCAGCCCCGGGACGTAGGGAAATGTGACCGGCAGGCAGGCGAGGCGCGTTTCGGCCACCTCCAGCGACGGCAGGTGCAGGGAGATCGCCGCAGCGCAGGCGGTCGTCTCTGCCGCGGCGCGCAGGTAACCGTTGTCCACCCCGGCCACCAGGCGCACCGCGTCGGGGTGAATCACGTCTCGGAGCGCCAATCGCCGGCGCAGCTCGCGCTGGAGCGTCATCGCCTCGTTCGGCGACAGGTCCCAGGGATGCAGCTCCCGTATCTCCACCCGTCACACCTCGCCGCTGGCAGTCTCCACCCCCATCATGCGCTATGCCAGGCCCACCCGGCCGCGCCGGCACTCAAGTTGCGAGAGGCGGAGACGGCGGCGACGTCGAACGCGTGTGCGCGCCGCCGGGAGGGCAGACGATGCCATTTCTCGAAGGAAGCTCGTCCGGGCCGCCCCCGGGCACCATACGAACCGCGCACGGGAACGCGATTCCCAAAGCTGATCTGACGCGGGACGCCGCCGGCCAACCAAGCGGAGACCTGCCGGCCCAGCTCGACCAGTGGATCCGACAGCTCGAGATCGGCGGGGTGCTGGAAGTGCGGGCAGACGCGCCGGACGCGGGCGAGATCATCTGGAGCTGGGCCCAGCGCACCGGCAACGAGCTGGTCGCGACGCAGGGCGAGCCCGGGAAGGCTACCTGCTACTACCTTCTCCGCCGGGGCGGCCCCACCCCGCAGCGCGATCCTTACAGCTAGCCGCCGTCGTCCGGGCTGGCAATCCCTGAGCGCGCGGCAGACGCGGCGCGCCGCTGTCCTGACCCCGCCCAAGGGGTAGGAGCGACTGCGCCGCCTGATTCCCCTCCCCAGCGCCACGTCGAGCAGCGCCCCTGGCGAGCAGCTCGCGCCACGCGGGCCACGTATGATTAGCTGTGCAGCATCGCGGTGGCTGGCCGCTGTTCGGCCATCGGACCTGCCCACCTGGGCGCTGCTACTCGGAGGAGGGGGTATGCCTGTGAACGTCGATCCCGCGCTTCCGTCTCGCTCCGTGGCGTCGCTCTCGCGCCGTGGCTTCCTGCGCGCCCTAGCCGCCACCGGAGCCTGGGCCGTCGGCGGCTCGCTGCTCGCCGCCTGCCAGCCGGCAGCCCCGCCGCCCGCCGCCCCGGCGGCGCCCACCACGGCTGCCGCAGCCCAGCCCACCTCGGCGCCGGCCACATCCGCCCCGGCAGCACAAGCGACGGCTGCGCCCGCGCCCCAGCCCACGCGGGCGCCCACCACCGTGGCGACAGTGGCGCCGGCGGCCGCCAAGCCGGCCAGCACCGGGCCGCTCAAGCTGGGGGTGCTGCTGCCGTTCAGCCAGGTCTACGCCCAGCTCGGCGCGGACATCCTGGATGGGATGAACCTGTATTTCGAGGGTATCGGGAACAAGGCGGGCGGGCGCGATGTCCAGATCGTCAAGGAGGATGAGGGGGTCGATCCGGCACCCGCGGTCCAGAAGGTTCGCAAGCTGATCGAGCAGGACCAGGTGGAGCTGTTCACCGGTATCGTCTCCACGCCCATCGCCTACGGCGCGCGCGACCTGCTGCACAATGCCAAGGTTATCTCCGTCATCTCCAACGCGGGCGGCAACGACCTGACCCGCGGCCGCAAGAGCCCGTACATCTTCCGCGTCAGCTTCAGCGCCTGGCAGGTCGCCTATCCGCTCGGCGAATGGGAGGCCAAGAACCTGACCAAGAAGGTCGTCATCACCGCGGCGGACTACGGCTTCGGGCGCGAGTCGGCCGCAGCGTTCAAGCAGTCGTACGAGCAGAACGGCGGCACAGTGCTGAAGGAGATCTATCCGAAGTTTCCCAACAACGACTACGCCCCGAACCTGCCGGAGATTCAGGCGGCGAACCCGGAGGCCACCTACAACTTCTACAGCGGCTCCGATGCGGTGAACTTCGTCAAGCAGTACAACGACTTCGGGCTGAAGAAGACGATCAAGCTGACCGGCTCCGGCTTCCTGCTGGAAGAGGACGTGTTGCCGGCGCAGGGCGAAGCGGCGCTGGGCGGGATCAGTAGCCTGCACTGGGCCAAGACGCTTGACAACCCGGAGAACACACAGTTCGTGGCGAGCTGGCGGGCCAAGTACAAGCGGGAGCCAAGCGTCTTCGCGATGCAGGGCTTCGACGCGGCGCGAGTCATCGTCGAGGCGCTCAACAAGGTCAGCGGCAACACCGCGGACAAAGACGCGCTGGTCAAGGCGATGGAAGGGGTGAAGTTCTCCAGTCCGCGCGGGGCGTTCGAGTTCGACCCGGCGACACACAATGTCATCAACCCGATCTACCTGCGCGAGGTGCGCCTGGTGGATGGCAAACCGGGCAACGTTGTCACCGCCACGCTGGGGACGATCAAGGATCCCGGCGCGTAGCGCGGGAGGGCGGATGCCGCCGGAGCTGGTGCCGCTGGCGCTGCAGTTGCTGAACGCGCTGGCGTTCAGCATGCTGCTGTTCCAGCTCGCCGCCGGCCTGTCGCTGATCTTCGGGCTGCTGCGCTTCGTCAACCTGGCGCACGGCGCGTTCTACATGCTCGGCGGCTACCTCGGCCTGGCGCTCGCCCAGGCCAGCGGGAGCTTCTGGCTGGCGCTGGCCGGGGTCCCGGTCGGCGTTGGCCTGGCGGGCCTCGGGCTGGAGGTTGTGCTGCTCCGGCCGCTGTATCGCCGACCGCACCTGGAGCAGGTGCTGCTCACCTTCGGGCTGGCGTTCGTGCTCGGCGACGTGGTGCGCCTGCTGTGGGGCGGCGAGGTGCGCTCTGTCGCCCCGCCGCCGGAGCTAGCCGGAGCGGCCTTTCTGCCCGGGCTCGGGGTCGGCTATCCCAGGTACCGCCTGTTCGTCATTGCCAGTGGGCTGGTTCTGGCCGGGCTGTTCTGGCTGCTGCAAGCGCGGACCCGGCTGGGGGCGATCGTCCGGGCCGGGGTGCAGGACCCGGAGATGGTCGCCGCGCTTGGGATCGACGTTGGCCGCCTCTTCACCGCGGTGTTCGCCTTCGGCGTTGGGCTGGCGGCGTACAGCGGGGTGATCGCCGCGCCCTACCAGAGCCTCCAGCTCGGAATGGACTTCGAGGCGCTGCTGCTGGCGCTGATCGTGGTGGTGATCGGTGGGCTGGGGACATTGCGCGGCGCCTTCTTCGGGGCGCTGCTGGTCGGGACCGCCGATACCTTCGGCAAGGCGGCGTTTCCCGACTACTCGCTACTGGTGATCTCGGCCCTGATGGCGGCAGTGCTGATCAGCCGGCCGGCCGGGCTGTTCGGGCGGAGCCTCGGATGACCGCCGTGCTCGCGCCCACCGCGCGGCGTCCCGGTGGTGCCCGGCGCTGGCTGGTCGGCGCCGGCTGGCTGGCGCTGGCGCTACTGCCCTTCCTCGGACTGCCGCCGTTCGTCATCTCCAGCGCGACCCAGGTGCTGATCTACGCCATGGTGGCGATGAGCCTGGACTTGCTGCTTGGCTACACCGGGCTGACCTCGCTCGGCCACGCCGGGTTCTTCGGCGCGGGCGCCTACGCCGCGGGCCTGTGCGCGCTCCGGTTCAGCGCGGAGCTGCCGCTGACAATGCTGGCCGCGCTGGCGGTGGCGCTCGCCTGCGGGCTGCTGGTTGGGGCGCTGACGGTCCGCGCCCAGGGCATGCAGTTCCTGATGCTCACGCTCGCGTTCTCGCAGATGCTCTTCGCCATCGCATTCAAGTGGACCTGGCTGACGGGCGGCGCCAATGGTCTGGCCGGCATCCCCCGCCCGAGCCTGCTTGGCCTGTCGCTCGCCGACGCCCGCGCCTACTACCTGGCCACTCTGGCCGCCTGCGCCCTCACCGCGCTGGTGCTGCGCACCGTCGTCCGCTCGCCATTCGGCCAGGCGCTGGTCGGCATCCGCGAGAACGAGGCGCGGATGCAGGCGCTTGGCTACCCGACCTGGCGCTACAAGTGGGCCGCGTTCGGGCTGGCCGCGGCGCTGGCCGGGCTCGCCGGCGCCTTCCTGGCCGGCTTCAACGGCTTCGTCGCTCCCTCCGATCTGGACTGGACGACGTCCGGGCTGCTGCTCATCATGGCAGTCCTCGGTGGGGCCGGGACGCTGGTCGGCCCGGCGCTGGGGGCGGCGATCGTCCTGCTGCTCCAGACCTGGCTCGGCTCGCTGCCGGGCCTCGGCGAGCGCTGGCCGATGGTCATGGGGCTGGTGTTCATGGCGTTCGTGATCGCCGGGCGCGGCGGGGCGGGCGGGGTCCCCAGGCGACCCGTCGCCTGGGGAGCGGTGCTGGGGCTCGCCCGGCGCCTCAGCGGCCGATGAGCCCGGCGCTGCGCGTCGACCGCCTCAGCCGCGTCTTCGGGGCGCTCCGCGCCGTGGAGCAGGTGAGCCTGGAGGTGGCGCCCGGGGAACGGCGCGCGATCATCGGCCCCAATGGCGCCGGCAAGACCACCCTCTTCAACCTGATCGCCGGCCAGCTCCCGCCCACCACGGGCCGGGTGTGGCTCGGCGAGCACGACGTTACCCGGGCGCCTGTGTACCTCCGCGCCCGGCTGGGGCTCGCGCGCACCTTCCAGCGCAACGACCTGTTCCTCGGATTGACCGTATATGAGAACGTCTGGCTGGCACAGCAGTGCCGCCTCGGGCTGGCCAGCCGCTGGCTTCGCCCGGCCCGCTCCTACCAGGCGGTCGCCGAGGCGACCGAGGCGCTGCTCGATCGCCTCGGGCTGCTCGCCCGGGCTCAGACGCCGGCGAGCGCGCTGTCCTATGGCGAGCAGCGGCAGCTCGAAGTCGCCCTCGCGCTCGCCAGCGGCCCCCGCCTGCTGCTGCTGGACGAGCCGACGGCCGGGATGTCGCCGGCCGAGACGGCCCAGATGACCCGGCTCATCGCCTCGCTCCCGAGCGATCTGACGATTCTGGTCATCGAGCACGACATGGACGTGGTGTTCACGCTCGCCGAGCGGGTGACCGTGCTCCACTACGGCCGAGTGCTCGCGGAGGGCACGCCGGAGCAGGTGCGGGCGCTGCCCGCGGTGCAGGAGGCATATCTGGGGCGCGCCGTCCAGGGCTTTGGAGCGGGCGCGTGACTCCACTCCTATCCGTCGAGGCGATCCACACCTACTACGGCGCCAGCCACGTGCTGCAAGGGGTCAGCCTGCAAGTCGGCCCGGGCGAGGTGGTGGCGCTGCTCGGCCGCAACGGGGCGGGCAAGACGACGACGATTCGCAGCATCATCCAGCTCACCCCGCCTCGCCAGGGGCGGGTCGTCTTCGCCGGCCGGCCGATCGAGCGGCTCCCACCCCACCGCGCCAGTCGGCTCGGGCTGGCGCTGGTGCCCCAGGGCCGGGGGATCTTCTCCGACCTGACCGTGCGCGAGCACCTGACGCTCGCCTTCCGTCCCGGCCCCTGGAGCCTCGACCAGGTCCTGGACCTGTTTCCCCGGCTGCGCGAGCGTCTGGGGGCGTATGGCAACCAGCTCTCCGGCGGCGAGCAGCAGATGCTCGCCATCGCCCGCGGGCTGCTGCTCGCCCCGCGGCTGCTGCTGCTGGACGAGCCGTCGGAGGGGCTCGCCCCCCGCGTGGTCGAGCAGGTGGCCGCGGTGATCGGCCGGCTGAAGGCGGCCGGGCTGCCGATTCTGCTGGTCGAGCAGAACCTCTCGCTGGCGCTCGCCCACACCGACCGGGTCTACGTGCTGAGCAAGGGGCAGGTCGTCTTCGAAGGTGGGGCTCGGGAGCTCTGGTCCCGCTCGGAGGTGCATCAGCGCTACCTCGGGGTGTGATCCCGGGGCCGGCTGCCCGTTCGGGCCGGGCAGATCGGGACTCGCAGACCTTCAGCGCCAGCCGAGCAGTCCTACCCTGTGCACGCGCGGCCGCGTAGCCTCTGGGGTGGTCGTGGGGCGCTCCCTGGCAGCCACCACGACCCAGGATGGAGAACCCGTGCTCCGCTCGCGCTCCCTGCTTCGCCCCTCGCTCCTCCGCGCCGTGCTGCTTCTCGCCTCCATGGGCCTGATCTCGCTCGCCCGGGCCGGTCTGGCGGCGCCGCTCCATCAGGACGCCTCAGAGGCCGGGGCTGTCTGGGCCTGGGGCCGCGGCGACTATGGGCAGCTTGGAGCCGGGGTGGCGACCGGCGCCGGAACGCCGAATCCCGCCCCGGCGCAGGTCGCTCAGCCGACTAACATCAGCGCGATCAGCGCCGGCTACGTCCACAGCCTGGCGCTGACGCTGGATGGCCACGTCTGGGCCTGGGGCTACAACGCCGTCGGCCAGCTCGGCAGCGGCACCACTGCTGATAGCAGCCAGCCGGTGCTCATTAGCGGGCTCGACGGGGTTGTCGCGATCGCCGCCGGGAACGCCCACAGCCTGGCGCTCACCGCGGATGGACTGGTTTGGGCCTGGGGCCGCGACCAGTATGGCGAGCTCGGCAACGGCGCGGACAACGATGTCCCGAACCCGACCCCGGTCCGCGTGGTTGGGCTCAGCGGCGCCACCGCGATCGCCGCCGGCAACGATTTCAGCCTGGCGCTCACCTCCGACGGCACAGTTTGGAGCTGGGGCCGCAACGAGTACGGCCAGCTCGGCCAGGGCACCATCTCGGGCCACCTGGCCGCCAATCCGATCCCGGCCCGGGTCGTCGGACTGAGCGATGTGATCGCCATCGCCGCCGGCGGCGACCATAGCCTGGCGCTCCGTTCCGACGGCACCGTCTGGGCCTGGGGCTGGAACTCGCTCGGCCAGCTCGGCACCGGCACAACTGCCAGCAGCAGCCGCCCGGTCCAGGTAGCGGGGCTGAGCAACGTCACCGCGGTCGCCGCGGGCGACGCCCACAGCCTGGCGCTGACCGCGGACGGCACCGTCTGGGCCTGGGGCCGCGACTACTTTGGCCAGCTGGGCGACGGGGCCACGGCGAGCCTGTACAGCCCGCATCCCACGCCTCGCCGCATCGCCGGCCTGAGCTCGGTGCGGGCGATCGCCGCTGGCGGCGAGTTCAGCCTGGCGCTCCGTTCCGACGGCACCGTCTGGGCCTGGGGCGCGAACAGCGCCGGGCAGCTCGGCCAGTCAGGCGGTGGGAATCCCAATCCGCTTCCGCGCCAGATCGATCGGCTGAGCCACATCGCCGCTATCGCCGCCGGCTCCGCGCACGCGCTGGCGCTGGAGCCGCGCCCGCAGCCCGCTGCTACTGACACCCCGTCACCCACCGCGACCCCAACCTGGACCCCAACCCTGCCGCCGCTCCCCACCGCCACACCGTCGCCGACGGTGCTCGAGTGTCCCGCTGGTGCGGTGTGGCTGCGCGGCGCCTGCGCAACGGAGACGCCGACGCCGACCATCGCGCCGAAGCAGACCGCCACCCCGACAACCGCTATCGCCATCACGGCGACCCCAACGCCTACGCTCGTCGCGACGGCCACCCCGACCGAGCCTCCGTCGCCCACGGCCACGCCGTCGCCGACGCCAACTCTGGCGCCCACGCTGGTCCCAACACAGACGCCTACGCCAACCAGCGCTGCCACCCCGCAGGCGGTGCAGACGGCCACCCCTCCCCCAACCGCGACCCCGACACCGATTCCGACACCCGCGGCGCCCGCGCCTACTCCGACGCGGACACCGTAGCCCGGCACCGCCGGGATCGTCGAGATCCGCGTACGATTGGCGTGGGCAGGCGCTGAGCGCAGCCCCACATTTTGCCAGCGGTGGTGCGACATGCTACGCACGCGCATCTGCGAGCTGCTCGGGATCGAGCACCCGATCGTCCTGGGAGGAATGAGCACCGGCACCTCCCCCCGGCTCGTCGTGGCCGTCTCCGAAGCCGGCGGGCTGGGCGTGCTGGGAGCGACCCGCCAGTCGCCCGACCAGCTCGCCCGAGACATCGAGGAGATTCGGCGCCAGACGGACCGCCCCTTCGGGCTAAACCTGCTCCTGTTCCTCGCCGACGAGCCGCGCTTCGCCGGGCTGCTCGCGGCGCGACCACGCGTGCTCTCCTTCGCCTGGGCTTGGCCCGAGCAGGACCTCGCTGGCTTCTTCGCCCGGACGCACGCAGCCGGGGCGCTGGTAATGCACATGGTGTCCACCGTGCCAGAGGCGACGCGCGCCGCCGAGGCCGGGGCCGACATCATCGTCGCCCAGGGAACCGAGGGCGGTGGCCACGTCGGGCTGATGGGAACGCTGCCCCTGGTCCCAATGGTGGCCAGCGCCGTCGCCCCCATCCCGGTCCTCGCCGCCGGCGGCGTCGCCGACGGACGGGGGCTCGCCGCCGCGCTCGCGCTCGGCGCGGAGGGAGTACTGCTCGGGACACGCTTCCTGGCAACGGTCGAGGCACCGTTCCCGGAGCGCTACAAGCAGGCGATCGTCGAGAGCGACGGCCACGACTCGCTGGTCACCGAGCTGCCCGACATCGCCAATGGGCAGGTCTGGCCCGGCGCTTACGTGCGAGTGCTGCGGAACCGCTTCATCGAGCAGTGGCTGGGGCGCGAGGGGGAGCTGCGCCGCCAGCGCGCCACGGTATCGGCGCAACTGCGGCAAGCGTTCCAGGAAGGGGACCGGGAGCACGGGGCAATCCTGGCGGGGCAGACCGCGGGGCTGATCGACCGCGTCGAGCCGGCCGGCGAGGTGGTGCGGCGGATCAGCGCCGAGGCGGAGCGCATCCTGCGCGAGCGGCTGCCCGCGCTGCTGGCGTAGCCGCCTGCGTGCCCAGGGACAGCCCCTTCCCCGAGGCGCAGCGCGCGAGCCCGCTCCTACCAGTGGGCGAGGGGGATGGAGGTGAGGGCGGCCAGGAATCAACCAGCTCGGCGCGGCCCCGCAGCGCCCCTGGGCCGATTTTCGCTGCTCCCACCCACGAAACCGGGTGGACCTCAGAACGCTCGCAGACGAACGCTAACGGGTCCAGTCCACCCCGCCGTAGCCACCATCCCGCCAGATCAGGACGGGGCTGGTGCCATCCGGCCGGAGCAGCAGCAGGTTGGTGCCGCCGAACACGGCCAGCCAGCCTCCATCTGGCGCCCAGCTTACCGCTGGCTGGTCCAGGCAGTAGCTGGTCAAACGCGTCAGGCCACTGCCATCGGCCGCGACACGCCACAGCTCCTGCGGCAGCCCATGGGCCAGAGCCGTGGGTACGCTGAGCAGGCCGCCAGACCAGCCGATCGGGTTGCACGGTCCAGCGCCTGGCTGCAGCCCTGGGCCAGCGGTGGCAGCGAACAGGATCGTCGTGCCGTCTGGGGACAGCGCCAGCGCGACGATCCCCTGAACCACCCCGGCCGGGACAACCACCACATCAGGGCCCCCCTGGAGCGCGCGGAGGTGGATCGACTCTCCCGCGGCATCGCGGCGCAGGTACGCCAGCAGCCGACCGTCCCGCGAGAGGCTCGGCGCGTATGCAGCGGGCAGCTCGACCGACCGATGCGCGCCATCGGCGCTCACACGGTCGATCTGATACACCGAGCCGCCGCCTACTGGCGGTTTGAGCTGGGTCACGTCGAACAGAATCGCCGAGCCATCCGGCAGCCAGGCTGGTCGAGCGAGGATGTCAGCCGGCTGATCGGGCGGAACCAGCAGGGTGTCCTGTCCGCCCAGGTCGGCGACGTGCAGCTCCCCGCCGCTGGCATCGGATGGCAGCCGGGTGTACGCCACCCGATCCCCGCCGGGGGACCAGGCGACGCCGGTCAGGTAGTCCTGGTCGGGTACGGCGACGAGCCGGCGTGGCGGCGAACCGTCCAGCGGCAGGAGCCAGATCCCATCCAGGCGCCCTACAGCCAGACGCCCGCTGTAGCCATCTGGCGCGGGCTGGGCGGATTGGACGGGGCGAACCGTGCCGGCCACAGCCGCCAGCAGCAGGGTGCTGGATGCGACGCTGGCGAGCAGGACGGCACAGACGGAACGGCGCATCGCTCTCCGCGTTGGTCGGGCATAGTGGATGGTAGAGGCCAGGGTCGTCGCTCGTCTACGGGTGCCGTACCGCGCAGTGCAAAGCGCCGAAGGGGCTAGGGGCGCGCCGCCGTCCACGGGGCCTTAAGCGCGGGGCAAACCTGGCGAATAAGCGGCAGAGAGTCCTGGAGGTGCCCCCAAGGGGATTCGAACCCCTGATCTCCGCCTTGAAAGGGCGGCGTCCTGGACCTCTAGACGATGGGGGCGCTGAGGGCTAACAGGGCATTGTAGCCCGCCCCGGCCCCGGGCGGCGAAGATCGCTGTTCCGACGGCCGGGCGGCGGCCGGCGCTACCCCCCGCCGAGCCTTGAGCACGAGGAGAGCGGCTGCGTGATCGATTCACTGCTCGGGCGCTTCCGCCCGCTTGCTGAGCGAGGCCGAACGAGCGCCGCGACCCTGTACGAGGCGCGTGACGAGCTGACCGGGGAGCCCACCAGTGTGGTGGTGCTCGCGCCCGGTAGTCTCCGGACACTTGGCGAAATCCACGCCTTTCAGCGGCGGGCGCAGGCCATGGCGAGCCTGGGCTCGGCAGTGGCGCCTCGTCTGCTCACCTGGGGGATGCAGGACGGGGTGTGGTATACCGCGCACGCTGGAGCTCCGGGGATCTCGCTCGAGCAGCTCTCGCAGCGGCTCGGCCCGCTGGAGCCACTGGAGGCGTTCGCCATCGGAGCGCTGCTGTTCCGAACCCTGAGTCGGCTGCATGCGCGGGGCCTGCTGCTGCGAGAAGTTGTGCCTGGCTCAGCGCTGCTCGGTCCAGATGGGCAGGTTGGGGTGTGGAACGTCTGCGCCGGAACGCCGCCGAAAGCCGCCGGGGCGACGGTCATGCTCTCGCAGCTCGATTTCGTCAAGGAGACCTACACCCCGCGCGACACCGGCGGCCCCGCCCGCGCCCGCGACGTCTACGGTGCCGGGATGACGATCGCGTATCTGCTGGCCGGCGGAGCTCCGGCGCGGCCGGCGAACCTCCAGCAACTGCTCGCCTTCGTCCAGCGTCCCAGCTTCACGTTTCCCCAACCGCTGCCACCGGCACTGGAGACCATCCTGCTCGCTGCGGTCGCGCCGCGAGCCGAGCAACGGCCGCCGGCGCGCCGGGCATACGGCGCGATCCTGGCTGCGACAGGAATGACCGCCCGGCAGCTTGAGCGCCGCTGCCGCCAGCTCGTGGCCCGGCTGAGCTGCGAGCAGGCCGGCGGCTAGCTGGCGTCGAGAGCGAAGCGGAGCTCGACCAGGCCAATCTGGATCCGCGCCCCGTCGCTCAGGCGGCGTACCTCGCCTGGCTGGAGCGCTTCGCCATCCAGGAGAACCGGATTGGTGGGTGGCGGATCGAGCTCGACCCGCAGGCTGTAGCCACCCAGCTCGTCACGCTCGATCCAGGCATGGCGGCGCGACACGCTCTGAAGGGGATCGAAAGGAGCCAGGTCGACGTCCGGCCCGGGCGTCCGCCGGCCTGCCCGTCGGCCGACCAGCGCCTGGCTCCCATCAAGCCAGAGGCGCTCGCCGGTGCCGGCGACAAGAGCGGCACGCAGACTCTGCCTGACGGCGTCCGCCGGCCACGAGACACCGCCCAGGAGTGCCTCCAGGCCGCTGCTGCGCAGGGGCTGCTTGCCGGCCAAACTGTCCAGCACGCCGCCGAAGAGCTGCTTGCCAAGGTCCGGGGTAATCGCCTGGCGTTTGCGGCCCACCGGTGCTCCCGGGATTGTCTGGAGTTGGGCAGCATTGTACGGCATCGCCGTGGCATGGGCGTGCCGGGAAGCCGGCGACAGAGGAAATTCGAGGAAAGAGAACGGGCGGCTTCTGTCAGGAAGCCGCCCGTGGTGGTAGCGGGAGGGGGATTCGAACCCCCGACCTTCGGGTTATGAGCCCGACGAGCTACCGCTGCTCCATCCCGCGTCACTGGCCCCGGGTGGGTCCCGAGGGGACAGGCGGGGTAGTGTGGGGAGGGCTGCCCAGGCTCCTGGTGGCCGCTGGAGGGGTCGACCGGGTGGAGCGCTCGGCCCTTAGGACCGCTCCGCTGCACGGGTTGCCCCGCTTGCACGTGCGGCCTATCACCTGGTCGTCTCCCAGGGGCCTTAGGCGCTTGGTGCGCCCGGGGGCCTCATCTTGGGGGGGGCTTCGCGCTTAGATGCGGTCAGCGCTTCTCCCGACCGGACGACGGCTACCCAGCGCTGCCGTTGCCACGACAACTGGTCCACCGGAGGTCCGTCCCGCCCGGTCCTCTCGTACTAGGGCGAGCTCCCCGCAAGCCCCCCACGCCCGCGGCGGATAGAGACCGAACTGTCTCACGACGTTCTGAACCCAGCTCGCGTGCCGCTTTCATGGGCGAACAGCCCAACCCTTGGGACCGGCTCCGGCCCCAGGTTGCGACGAGCCGACATCGAGGTGCCAAACCTTGCCGTCGATGTGGACTCTCGGGCAAGATCAGCCTGTTATCCCCGGGGTAGCTTTTATCCGTTAAGCCCTGGGCCTTCCTCCCGGACCCAGAGGATCACTTCGCCCGACTTTCGTCCCTGCTCGGCGCGTCAGCCTCACAGTCAAGCTCCCTTGTGCCGATGCACGCTGCGGCTGATTTCCCTCCAGCCTGAGGGAACCATTGGGCGCCTCCGTTACCCTTTAGGAGGCGACCGCCCCAGTCAAACTCCCCACCAGGCGCGGTCCCGCCCCCGGCTACACGGGGTACGGTTAGACCCAAGACCTGCCAAGGGTGGTATTTCACCGCTGCCTCCCCCATCCCCGCAAGGATGGGCTCCCCGGCTCCCACCTATGCTACGCATGCCAGACCCCAGGCCAACACCAGGCTAGAGTAAAGCTCCACGGGGTCTTTTTGTCCTGCCGCGGGTCGGCCGCGTCTTCACGGCCAGCTCAATTTCACCGAGCCCCTCGTTGAGACAGCGCTCAAGTCGTTACACCATTCGTGCGGGTCGGAACTTACCCGACAAGGAATTTCGCTACCTTAGGACCGTTATAGTTACGGCCGCCATTGACCGGGGCTTCGCTTCGGAGCTTGCACCCCTCCGCTTGACCTTCCGGCATCGGGCAGGTGTCGCCCCCTATACGGCGCCTTACGGCTTGGCAGGGAGCTGTGTTTTTGGTAAACAGTCGCTTGAGCCTGCTCCTGCGCCCCACCCCCGCTCCAGCCGCCCGGGCCTTCACGGCGATGGGGACCCCTTGTCCCGAAGTTACGGGGCCAACTTGCCGAGTTCCTTAACGAGGGTTCGCTCGCTCCCCTGAGTGCCCTTGCACCTCGCCACCTGCGGCGGTTTGCGGTACGGGCGCTGGCAGCTTCCGCCCCCGGGCGTTTCTCGGAGCCCAGGCCCCCTCCAGTTCGCCCGCTCGCGCGGGCTTCCCCTGCGCCTCGGCCTGCCCAGAGCAGACCTGCACGCTTAGACGCAGCCTCTGCGCGCCGCGCTGGAGGCTCCCAGCCTCGCACCCGAGGACGACTCGCTCATCTGCCAGCGGTAACGGACTCTCAACCGTTTGTCCATCGCCTACGCCTTGCGGCCTCGGCTTAGGCCCGACTCACCCGACGTGGATGTCCCGTCCGTCGGAACCCTCGGCGATTCGGGGGGGACGCTTGCGCACGTCCCTACTGCTACTCATGCCGGCATTCGCACTCGGGTCCGCTCCAGGGACGCTCGCGCGCCCCCTTCTCCGCTGAACCCGACGCTCCCCTACCCGTGGCCTGACAGCAGGCCACGCCGCAGCTTCGGCACTCGGCTTAGCCCCGCCGATTGTCGGCGCAGGACCACTCGACCAGTGAGCTGTTACGCACTCTTTCAAGGATGGCTGCTTCTAAGCCAACCTCCTGGCTGTCTGAGCGCTCCCACGACCTTGGCCACTGAGCCGAGATTGAGGGACCTTAGCTGGCGGTCTGGGTTGTTCCCCTCTCGGACGTGAAGCTTAGCCCCCACGCCCTCACTCGCCTCGCGCCTGCGCGGCCTTCGCGGTTTGGCTGGGGGTGGTAGGCGCGAGCCCCCGAGCCCAACCAGTGCCCTACCGCCGCGCAGCCCTCAAGACGGCTGCCCCTCTAGGCATTTCGGGGAGAACCAGCTATCTCCGAGTTCGATTGGCATTTCACCCCTACCCACAGCTCCTCCCTGACTTTTGCACCAGTCACGGGTTCGGCCCTTCAGGCGCGGTTAGGCGCCCTGCAGCCTGGCCATGGGTAGCTCACCCGGTTTCGGGTCGGCTGGAAGCCACTGGCGCCCTGTTCAGACTCGCTTTCGCTCCGACTCCGCCCCTGCACAGGCTTAGTCTGGCGACCCCCAGCCACTCGCCGGCTCATTCTTCAATAGGCACGCCGTCACGGTCACCCGCTCCGACTGCCTGTAGGCACACGGGTTCAGGCTCTTTTCATCCCCCTTCCGGGGTGCTTTTCACCTTTCCCTCACGGTACTCGTCCACTATCGGTCGTCAAGAGTATTTAGCCTTGGAGGGAGGTCCCCCCCGCTTCCCACGGGATTCCACGTGCCCCGTGGTACTCAGGTACCAGGCCAGCGCCCCAGCCGCTTGTCGACTACGGGGCTGTCACCCGCTCCGGCCCGACGTTCCAGCCGGTTCGTCTAAACGCTGGCGGCCACCGGGCAGACCTGCGGCCCTGCCCCACCTGGCCCTACAACCCCGCGCCCGCAACGGCCGCAGCCTTGGCACGGACACGGTTTGGGCTCCTCCGCGTTCGCTCACCACTACTGGCGGAATCTCGGTTGATTTCTGTTCCTCGGGGTACTAAGATGTTTCAGTTCCCCCGGTTCCCCTCCGAGCCCGATCACTCAGACCCGGATGCCGGGGCATCACCCCCGGCCGGTTGCCCGATTCGGGTATCCGCGGCTCTCCGCCCGTTGACGGCTCCCCACGGCTTTTCGCAGCCTGCCACGCCCTTCCTCGGCTCTTGACGCCTAGGCATCCACCGTGTGCCCTTGCTCACTCCCCCCGGCCGACCGCTCCCCGCGGCCACCAGGACCCTGAGCAGTCACTCCCCACACTACGTTGCCCTTGTTAACCCCTGGCGCTGCACCAGTCCTCTGAACAGCCGCCCCGCGCCTGCCCAGACCACTGCCACACTGCCAGGTACAAACAACAAGCCCGACGTCCAGACGTCGGGCCTACTCTAGCGCACTCCCGCGCTCCTACGCCCCTACGTCTGGCCCTCGCGCTGCTGAGTCACTGCCAGCATACTCTCCGCCACGTCTCCGCGGCACACCTGCTAGTGTACACAACCGGTCCCGGGCGCTGCAACTCGCCCCTGGAGCGCTGTTGCGGCAGCACCCTGCCGGCCGCTCCCCGGGACGGCTAGAGTTTACCACACCCCTCTACCCCGCCGGCAACTGCCCGCGTTCCGACCAGCTACTCGCCCCTGCCAGATCGCCGGGGCGCACCCAGCCGGACGGTCTGCCGCTGGTGGTGACCAGCCCTGGCTTAGTTCAAGGTTCGCTGAATGATATCCACCACCTGCGCCGGGGTTGTCCCGTTGTCGTTCCAATCGCAGGTAGCGCCTACGAAGAAGTTGACAGAGAAGCTGTCGCCCTCCTGTCGGAGCACGAGCCGGCGCCCATCGGCGCGATTCTCGAACACGACCCGGGCCAAGCCGTCGATGTCCTTGAAATCACCGCGCCAGCTCTCCAGCCCTTCTACCTCGCCGTTGTTCAGTCGCTCCACTGTGCGCCGCAGTGCCCGTACCACGGCCTGCGCCGCTTCCCGCTGATCTGACATCGGCGCCTCCGACGCTGTCATCCCTATATTCCTTCCTCTACGATTCGTTCTCTGTCTGCGTGTGGCCTATTATCTCTGATTCCCCTGTCGCCGCGGCATACTCAGTCGCCCTGCTGCCCCAGCGAGGCCAGGAGCGCCGCGGCAATCGCCGGGCCAGATCGTACCAGCCAGCCGTTGTCGGCGGTCGTGGTCCCGAGAATCGCCCACGACAAGCTGTGCTCCGGGTCCACCCAGGCGACGCAGCCAGACGCTCCCGCGTGGCCGAAGGACGCGGGCGACGCCTGCGCGGGCGCCCAGTGGGGTGCTTTGGCGTCACGCAACTCGGGGCCCAGCCCCCAGGGACACACGGGCCAGAGCAGTGGCGGCGCCATGCCGCCGCCTAGGCCATTCGTCTGATCGGCCACTGCCTCGCCCCGCAGCGCCGCGCTCAGCAGACCGCCGGGCTGGTCGAAGTATGCGCGGGCCAGCCGGAGCGCCCCCTCCGCGGTCGTGAGCAGGCCGCCGTAGGGGAGCGCCAGTGAGCGCCAGAACGGGGAGTTGTACGGCTCCAGGGCCGTTCCCGTGTGCTCGCTCCGTACCCCGGCCAGCCGCGCTGGGGGCCGAGCCGGCTCCTGCCCCAGCCACGCCTCCACCTGCAACGGCTGCAGCACCAGCCGCTGTAGCGCCTTGGCGAACTCCATCCCAGTCTGCCGCTCAACGAGCGCCGCCAGCAGCGAGTAGCCAACGTTGCTGTACTGCACGCGTTTCCCCGGCGGCGCTTCCAGGTCCGTGGCCAGCGCTGCCGCTCGCAGCGCTGGCCAGTCCAGTCCCGGCCCGTAGCGCGCCCTCCCCTCTGGCAGATCGAGTGGAAGCCCGCTGGTATGGCAGAGCAGCGATCGGATGGTGATCCGCGCCGCCGAGGCGTCGGGAACGTACCGCCCCAGTGGCTCGTCCAGCGCGACCGCGCCACAGTCGACCAGGTGGAGCACCACGAGAGCGGTCGCCAGCTTGGTGATCGACGCGACGGGCACCACCGTCTCCGGCGTCAGCGGCACACCGGCGGCATCCACCCCGAACGACCAGGTGCTTGGCGCCGCGTCACGGCGGGCCACCGCCACGATGATCCCGCTGACCCGCCCGGTCTGAAACGCCTGCTCGACCGCGCTCCGAATAGCCGCCACGAGGCTGGTTTGCACCCGCTGCTCCTTTGACGCTTTCCGCCATTGTCGCAGAGCAGCGGTAGAATCGCCTGAACCTTATCGCCCCAGGAGGCCGCCATGCCCAATGTCCCGATCGTCGATTCGCACGTGCATCTCTGGGACCCACAGCACTTCCGCATGCCCTGGCTGGATTCGATCCCCCTGCTGAACCGTCCCTTCGGCCTGGAGGATTATCGCGAGCACACTGCCGGGCTGCCGATCGAGGGGATGGTCTACTTGCAGGTGGAGGTGGCTCCACCGTACGCCCTGCTCGAGGCCAAATGGGTCTCGGCGCTCGCCCAGCAGGAGCCGCGGCTGCAAGGGATCATCCCCTGGGCCCCACTCGAAGATGGCGACTGCGTCCGCTCGTTCCTCGACGCGCTGGTGGCCGTGGACCCAAAGATCAAGGGTGTCCGCCGCATCATCCTCTTCGAGCCCGACGTGGACTTCTGCCTGCGCCCGGGCTTCGTCCGCGGGGTGCAGATCCTGTCCGAGTACGGGCTCTCCTTCGACCTCTGCGTCGGCCCCCAGCAGTTGGCGAACGCGATCGAGCTGGTGCGCCGCTGCCCCAACACCGCCTGCGTCCTGGATCACATGGCGGTGCCAAACGTGAAGGATCGCGAGCTGGACCCCTGGCGAGAGCAGATGCGCCAACTGGCGGCGCTGCCGAACGTGATCTGCAAGGTGTCTGGCATCGTCACCCGGGCCAACCCTGAGCGCTGGACACCCGAGGACCTGCGGCCGTTCATCGAGCACGTGTTCGAGGTCTTCGGCGAGGATCGGGTCGCCTTCGGCGGGGACTGGCCGGTGGTCCTGCAGGCCTCGTCCTACCGCCGCTGGGTGGAGGCGCTGGATACGCTGACCAGCTCCCTCTCGCAGGAGGCCAAGCGGAAGCTCTGGAGCGCCAACGCCCGCCGCTTCTACCGTCTGGGGACGTAGCGCGGCGAGCCCGATCTCCCACAAGTGTCCAAGCTCCGGGCCGTGAAAGCCGCGGGCTATATACTCAACGTCAGCAGTAGGGAGGGCGCGGTGGCAACTACGGAGCACGAGCAAGTCATCTCGGGCCTGGAGGGTGTGCTCGCCTGCGAGTCGTCCGTCAGCTTCATCGATGGCCCCAACGGCGTTCTGATCTATCGCGGGCACGATATTCACGGCTTGGCCGAGCAGGCGACGTTCGAAGAGGTGGTGTTCCTGCTCTGGCACGGGCGGCTACCCACCCGCCCGGAGCTGGCGAACTTCGCCGGCGAGTTGGTGCGCCGACGCACCGCGCCACCGGAGGTGCTGCGGCTGCTGGAGATGCTGCCGGCCACGGCACATCCGATGGCGGCGCTGCGGACCGCGGTCTCCGCCATCGGCGCCCTCGACCCGCGCCAGGAGGACACGTCGCGGGAGGCGAACCTGGAGAAGGCAACTCGCCTGGTCGCGGTGATGCCCACCCTGGTGGCCGCAATGCACCGGCAGCGGCTTGGCCAGGCGCCGGTCGCCCCGGACCCGGGGCTGAGCCACGCGGCGAACTTCCTGTACATGCTCACCGGTGAGCGCGCCGCCGACGATAGTGTCCGCGCGGTCGACACCGCGTTGATCCTGTACGCCGACCACGAGTTGAACGCCTCCACCTTCACCGCCCGCACGACCACCAGCACCCAGAGCGACCTGTACTCCGCCGTCGTCGCCGGGATCGCGGCGCTGAAGGGGCCGCTGCACGGCGGCGCGGTGGACGATGCCCTGCGACTGTTCCAGGAGATCGGCAGCGTCGAGGCGGTGCCCGCGTTCGCGGACCGGGCGCTGGCTGAGAAGCGCAAGGTGCCAGGGTTCGGGCATCGGGTCTACCGCACCGCCGACCCGCGCGCTCGACATCTCAAGACGATGGCCCAGACGCTCTCCCACGCTGCTGGCGACACGCGCTGGTACGACATCGCCATCGCGCTGGAGCAGGCCCTGTACGAGCGCAAGCGGCTGAACGCGAACGTGGACTATTACGCCTCGCTGGTGCTGTACCACCTCGGCTTCCCGCTCAACCTGTTTACTGCATTCATCGTCTGTAGCCGGGTCGCCGGCTGGTGTGCGCACATCCTGGAGCAGCAGGCGAACAACCGGCTTATCCGGCCGCGGGCGCGCTACACCGGCCCCGTCGGTGTGCCCTTCGTCCCTCTCCAGGAGCGCGGCTAGATGGTGCATGAGCACAGCGCAGCGGGCAGCGGGCTGGAGCACGGCTTCCCACGCTCCGCGGGCCGGCCGGTGCGCCTACCCGCGGTCTTCGTCCGTGGTGGCACCAGCAAGGCGTTGCTGCTACACGAGCGAGACCTGGCCGGCTTCGATGCCGCGCAGCGAGAGGCGATCATCCTCGCCGCGCTCGGCAGCCCGGACCCTTATGGCCGGCAGATCGACGGCCTGGGCGGCGGAATCTCCTCCACCAGCAAGGTGGGGATCATCGGCGGCCCCACCCCGGACGGTTTCATCACCTTCGCCTTTGGCCAGGTTGACGTGGAGCGGCCGATCGTCGAGTTCCGCGGCACCTGCGGCAACATCTCCGCTGCGATCGGCCCGTTCGCGGTGGACGAGGGGCTGGTTCCCGCGGTCGAGCCGATCACGCGCGTCCCGGTGCTCAGCACCACCTCTGGCCAGCGCTTCATTGCCCATGTGCCGGTTGCGGGCGGTCGGGCGCGCTCAGAAGGAGAGTATGAGATCGACGGGGTGCCGGGCACCGGAGCGCGGATCGGGCTGGAGTTCCTGGAGCCCGGGGGCTCACTCGGGCGCGGCCTGCTCCCTACAGGCCAGCCGCGCCAGACGCTGCGGCTCGGCGATGGCCGGCACATCGAGGTTTCGCTGGTCGATGCGGCTAACCCCCTGGTCCTGGTGCGCGCCGAGGCGATCGACGCCGACGCGACGCTGTCGCCCGAAGCGCTGGAGCGCGACCGGCGGGTGTTCGAGACGCTCGAGGAGATCCGGGCGCTGGCGGCGGTGGCGCTCGGGCTGGCCTCTAGCGTCCAGGACGCCTGCGAGCGGGTGCGAGCGACGCCGAAGGTGGCAATGGTGGCTCCGCCCGCGCGCTATACCACAACGCGGGGCCGGATTCTCGAGGCCGACCAGGTGGACCTCGTGGCCCGGATGCTCTCGATGAGCCGGGTGCACCGCACCTACGCGCTGACGGCGGCGATCGCGACCGCGGTGGCGGCGGCGGTGCCGGAGACCGTGGCCTGGCAGGTGTGCCGCCCGGGCGCGACGACCCGGGACGTGCGGATTGGGCATCCAGCCGGGACGATCGAAGTCGGGGCGACGGTCACCTGGCGCCATGGCGCCTGGCAGGCCGAGCGGGCGATGGCCTACCGCACCGCGCGGCGGATCATGGACGGCTGGATCGAAGTGCCCGAGACGTACCTGCGCGGCGAGGCCTGGTTCCAACGGGCGAAGCAGGAGGTGCGAGCATGAACCTGGCCCGCAAGCTGATCACGGAGCACCTGGTTGAGGGCCGGATGGAGATCGGCGAGGAGATTGGCCTGCGCGTAGATCAGACCCTGACCCAGGACGCCACTGGCACCATGGCCTACCTCCAGTTCGAGGCGATGGGCGTGCCCCGGGTGCAGACGAAGCTATCGGTCAGCTACGTCGACCACAACATGCTCCAGGCCGACTCGAAGAACGCCGACGACCACGCCTACCTTCAGGACGTGGCGGCGAAGTACGGGGTGTACTTTTCGCGGCCGGGCAATGGTATCTGCCACCAGGTGCATCTGGAGCGTTTCTCCGTCCCCGGCGAAACGCTGGTTGGGTCGGACAGCCACACCCCTACCTGTGGCGGTGTCGGGATGCTCGCGTTTGGCGCCGGCGGGCTGGAGGTCGCCTGCGCGATGGCCGGGCTCCCGTACTACATCCGTATGCCGAAGATCGTCGGGGTGGAGCTACGTGGTCGGCTGCGCCGATGGGCCTCTGCCAAGGACGTCATCCTGGAGGTGCTGCGGCGGATCGGTGTCAGCGGTGGCCGGGGGCGCATCCTGGAGTACTACGGGCCCGGGGTCGCCACCCTGGAAGTTCCCGAGCGGGCGACAATCGCGAATATGGGCGCCGAGGCCGGCGCAACGACCTCGATCTTCCCGAGCGACGCGCGCACCCGCGCCTTCCTGGAAGCGCAAAGGCGCGGCGAGGTCTGGAAGCCGCTGGCGGCCGACCCGGGCGCGGAGTACGACGAGCACATGCTGATCGATCTGGATACCCTGGAGCCGCTCATTGCCAAGCCGCACAGCCCAGACGCGGTGGTGCCGCTGGCCGAGCTGCTCGGAACGCCGGTCGACCAGGTCGCGGTTGGCTCCTGCACCAACTCCTCCTACCAGGACCTCATGACCGTCGCCCACCTGCTGGAAGGGCGAGTGGTCCACCCGCGCGTCAGCCTGCTGGTCAGCCCGGGCTCGCGCCAGGTGTACGAGATGATCGCCCGCAGTGGGGCGCTGGCGACGCTCGTCGCCGCTGGCGCCCGCATCCTGGAGTCCGCCTGCGGCCCCTGCCCCGGCATTGGCGGGGTGCCGGCCTCGGGCGCGGTGTCGCTGCGCTCGTTCAACCGCAACTTCCCCGGCCGCTGCGGCTCGATGGACGCCTTCGTCTATCTGGCCAGCCCGGCCGTCTGCGCCGCGGCCGCGGTTGCTGGCGAGATCGTAGACCCGCGCACGCTGAAGGAGGCGAAGCGATTCCGCGCCCCGCAGCGCTTCATCATCGACGACCGCCTGATCGTGCCGCCCGCGCCGAATCCTGAGGCGATCGAGATTCGCCGCGGCCCGAACATCAAGCCGATCGTCACCCGTGGCCCTCTGGATGCCACCCTGCGCGGCGAGGTGCTCCTCAAGCTGGGAGACAACGTCTCCACCGACCAGATCCTGCCGGCGATGGCGCACATCCTGCCGCTGCGCTCGAACCTGCCGGCGATCGCCGAGTACGTGTTCTCCACCACCGATCCGACATTCGTCGCCCGCGCCAAAGCCCAGGGTGGGGGAATGGTCGTCGCCGCCAAGAACTACGGCCAGGGCTCCAGCCGCGAGCACGCGGCGCTGGCACCGATGTACCTCGGGATCAAGGCGGTGCTGGCGATCTCCTTCGCCCGCATCCACATGGCCAACCTGGTGAACTTCGGCATCGTTCCGCTGATCTTTGCGGACGAGACGGACTACCTCCAGGTGGAGCAGGGCGACCTGCTGGAGATACCCGGGATTCGTGAGGCGCTGGCCAGCGGCAGCGAGACCGTGGACGTCTTCAACCGTACCCGGGGGACGACCATCCGGGCCCGTCTGGACCTGGGAGCGCGGGCGCGCCGGACCCTGCTCGCCGGAGGGCTGCTGAACTCGGTACGATGGGCGGACAATTCGCAGGGTGGCAGCCAGGTGCCGACGGGGCAGCTCGTCGCGGTGGCTCCACCCAGGACGGAGACTTGACGATGGCGACGCTCCCCCTGATCCCAACCAGTGTCATCGGTTCACACGGCAAACCGGGCTGGTGGTTCCTCGCCAACAAGGCGTACGAAGCCGGCGAGCTCGGCCCGGCGGATGTCCAGGAATGGCTCGACGACGCCGCCGACACCGCCATCCGCGACATGGAACGCGCGGGTATCGACATCATCACCGATGGCGAGGTGCGTCGCCTGGATGGTTATGTCGATAGCTACTACCGGATCATCAAGGGGATCCGTCCGATCGAGTCACCGCGCAAGCTCGGCCCCTGGGGCTACGACCAGCAGACGCGCTACCTGGCAGTCGAGCGAATCCGTGTTCCCGACACCGGGCTGGGCATTGTCGACGAGTTCAAGTACCTCCGGGCGCACACCACCAAGCCGGTGAAGGCCACCTGCGCCGGCCCGCTCACCTTTGCCTCGCGCATCCTGCCGGGGGACGTCTACCGGTCGGTGGTGGACATCGCGGAGGAGTTCGCCGGTGTTATCAACCAGGAGCTGAAGGGGCTGGTCGCGGCCGGCGCCGACTTCATCCAGATCGACGAGCCGGCCCGGGGGGCGGACCGGGTGAGCGGCAAGGAGATGGCGCGGCTGTACAACCTGGCCACTGAAGGGGTGAACGCCAAGCTCGGGTACCACATCTGCTTCGGCAACCGCTTCGGCCGTGGCCGCTTCCAGCGGCTCTACGCACCGTATTTTCCCGGCCTGCTTGAGGCCCGGGCGGATCAGTTCGCGCTGGAATTCGCCAGCCGCCAGCTCGCCGAGGTCGATCTCTGGGCGCGTTATGGCGAGAGCCGCGAGCTGTGCGCGGGGGTGGTCGACGTGAAGTCGTTCTACCCCGAAACGCCCGAGGACGTGGCGAACAACATCCGCGCGGTGCTCGCGCACGTCCGCCCGGAGCAACTGTACGTCTCGCCGGATTGCGGCTTCGGCTGGAGTCCACGCTACATGTGCAACGGCAAGCTCCGGGCGCTGGCTGGCGGGGCCCAGATTGTGCGTAGTGAGCTCGCTGGGACTCGCTGACGCCCACCGCGGCGCCAGCTCACGCCGGAGCGGAGCATGCCGTCGAACGCGACGCACCCCTATATCCTGGTAGTGGACGACAACGAGGAGATCCGCGAGCTCCTGGAGCTGGTGTTGGAAGAAGAGGGTTACGAGGTGCGCGCTGTCGCCAGCGGCGACGAGGCACTGAAGCTGGTGCGGGAGCAGCGTCCGGATCTGATCACCCTCGATCTCTCGCTTCCGGGCAAGGACGGCTGGGCGGTCCTGCGCGAGCTTCAGTCGAACGACGAGACGGTCACTATTCCGGTGCTGATCATCTCCGCGTTCACCCGCCACCTCGGGGGCGCCGCGCGCGACCAGGTGGCGCAGATCATCCCCAAGCCGTTCTACCTGAACCAGATCCTCGCCGAGGTCAAAGCCACGCTCGAGCGTGACGCGGGGCGGCGCTTGCAGCGGGCCCACGCTCCGCAAGAGGGTGGCGCGCCCTCCTGAGCGGCGCGCCCGCAGAGACCAGATGCCGCTGTGTCAGCTTCGCGCATTGCCTTGACGCGCGGAAAGCGGCGGTGCTAGGCTCCCGGCGCCCGGCAGAGGAGCGCCGCCGCGGGAGCGCCAGAGCGTGGCGTCCGGTGGACCGGGCCGGCGCCGGTCGCCCGTGTGCTGCCGGCTTCGCGCCTCGCCGTGGTCCGCTACGCGCAGGCTGGCGCCCCGTTCCTGGGAAGCGTGTCGCCAGCCGTGCCAAAAGCTGTCATCGTTGTCGATCTCCCCGATCCCCGTCGCCTCGCCGAAGCCGCTGGCCGCATCCCGCGCGCGGCCAGCCAACTGCCCGGCCGCGCCTCCGGTTTCCGGGTCCAGCCCGAAACGGTTGCACTGGCGGCTATCCTGGCCTTCGCGCTGCTGATCCGGATCGTTCGGCTCGGGACGCTGCCGCAGAACGTCACCGCCGACGAAGCCGACAACCTGGTCGCCGTCTACCACATTCTCGCCGGGCACGGGCCGGGCTTCTTCGGGCTAGATTGGAAGCCGGCTCCGGCGTTCAGCACCTACGTGATGGCCGGGATCATGTCCGTCACAGGGCTAGGGGTGGCGTCGGCGCGATTAGCGAGCGTGCTGTTCAGCGTCGCCGCGCTGGTGCCATTCTACCTGCTCGCGCGGCGCACCGTCCGGCCGCTCGCCGCGCTCCTGGCCACGCTGCTGCTCGCCAGCAACGCCTGGTACCTGAATTTCTCGCGCTCCGGCTGGGAGAACGTCTGGATCGCGCTGTTCCTGCTAGTGGCGCTGCTGTGCCTGGCGCACGGCACCGAGCGCGGCGGCCTGGGCTGGTTCGTCGGCGCGGGCATCTGTGCCGCCCTGGGGCTGTACGGATACTTCGCTGGAAGCGCCATTCTCCCCAGCCTGCTGCTCTACCTGCCGATCGCCCTCTGGCAGCGCCGCCAGCCGGCGCGGACAATCCTGCTTGGCTACCTGGTACTGACGGTGATCGCGCTCGGGCTCTATGCGCCGCAGCTCCTGTCGACGCTCCACCAGTGGACCATGGCGACGCGGCGCCTGGCAACGGTCTCGGTTTTCACTGCCGGCGGCACGCCCGCTGGCGCGGTGACGCTGATGCTGGCGCAGGCGGCAGCGACGCTCCGCGCCTTCGTCCTGCTCGATCCAGGCCTGCCCTACAACCCGCGCTACAACCAGCCACTGGCCGCGGCGCTCGATCCGCTCACCGGCCTGGCCTACGTCGCTGGCTTGGCGCTGGCCGCGCGCCGCTGGCGCGAGACGGCCCTCTGGTGGGCGCCCCTGATCGGCGGCCTGCTCCCGGTGCAGATCCTGGCGATGGGCGCGCCCGATGGCGCCCGCGCCGTCCCATTCGCTCCCGTGCTGTACCTGTTCGTTGCGCTTGCGCTGGACGAGGTCCTGGCACGGCCGGCGCTGCTTCCCCTTCGCTGGGCGCTGCCAGCGCTCGTCCCCGTAGCCGTCCACCTCGGCGTGACGAGCTACATCGCCTGGATGGAGCTCCCGGACACCTTGCAGGCGCGCCAGCCGGCGGTGGAGCTGTCGGAGTTTGCCGCCTGGCAGCGCCTCCAGCTCGACGAGGCCCGGGCCGGACGCATCGGGCTTAACGTGCTCCAGTGGCAGGAGCGGCGCGCCGCGCTCGCCGCGCAGGGGGTGGAGGAGCCGGACTCCAGCCCGCCGCCGTTCACCCCGGCCATCCAGGGACAGTCCGCGCCGCGCATCGGGAAGGCGACCGCAGTGATCCGCTCGGGGAGCGGAATGGCTGCGCTCCGCGAGCCGCACGGGATTGCGGTGGACCGCGATGGCAACGTGTACCTCGCCGACACGGGGAACGCCCGAGTGGTGAAGCTCGACCCGAACGGCAAGCTCCTGCGCCAGTGGGGGCAGCGCGGCGAGACCAGCGGCGCCTTCATGGAACCGTTCGCCGTGGCCGTCGATAGCGCTGGGCGGGTGTACGTGCTCGACAGCGGCCGGGGCGTCATCCTGCGCTTCACCGGCGAGGGCCAGCTCGACCGGGAGCTGCTGGCTGACGCGGGCGCCTACCATCCGCGCGGCCTTTTCATCGACGGCAACGATCACCTGTACCTGGCCGACACCGGGCGTAATCGGATTCTGGAGCTCACGCCGGACGGCCAGATCGTCAAGCAGTGGGCCAAGAGTGAGACGTTCGACCTCGACCAGCCCACCAGCGTGGCAGTAGACCGCGCGGGCAACCTCTACGTTGCCGAACCGGAAGCCAAGCGCCTCCGCAAGCTCAGCCAGGATGGCCGCCTGCTCGCCCAGCGGGAGATCGCGGGCGCGAACACGCGTGAAGGGCCGCACCTGGCGGTGACTCCCAGGAGCCAGCTCGTGCTGACTGACCCGGGCAGCGGGCGGGCAGGGTACCTGGACACCCGGCTCACCTGGCTCGCCACCCTCGACCCGCCGGACGTCGAGCTGCAGATGCCGGTCGGGGTGGCCGTCACGCCCGGCGGGGAGGTGTGGCTGCTCGATCCCTCTGTGCCGCTGGCGGTGCGGGTGAGCGGGAGCCCGCCGGGGCCATAACCAGCGCTCCGCTTTGTCCGTATCCGGCCCTGCCTCGCCGGCGTTGTACTTATGAGGGGACACGAGGGTTGGATATGCCAGGGGCCGCGCGCGTGTTGGTGGCCGAGGACGACCGAGCGATCGCCCGCCTGCTGCAGCTCGTGCTGGAAGAGGAAGGGTGTCAGGTCGACTGGGTGCGCGAGGCGCACGAGATCTTGCCCCGTCTTCAGCATGAACAGTACAGGCTGCTCATCCTCGACCAGATCGGGAACCACGAGAGCGAGCTGACGGACGCGGCCCGGGCGCTGATCGCCGAGGCCGTCCGCCACTGCCCAACCGTGATCATCACCGGGCGAGACTGGGCGTTTCGGCTCTCTGAGCAGGAACGACGCACATTGGCCCGGGCCCTGGGGCTCGCCGCCATCCTGGTAAAGCCGTTCGATCTCGGGGACTTCCTGCGTCTCGTCCACGCCGCGCTCGACCCTTCCCAGCCGCCCTCTTCTGGCAGCCGCGCCCACAATGAGCGTGGCACTGAGCAGTCGCCCCAGCCGAGCGGTTGAAACGGGTGCTGCCCGCTGGGCGCAGCTCTGCTCGGTGCCAGCGGCCCGCCGTTGCGGAACGCGGCAACGAGGCGCCCATCAGGAGCCGCTGAGTGAATCAGCCAGGAGCAGGCAGGAGCGCCACGGGGCAGTCTACTCGAAGATCCACTGGTCCGTCTGCCGCGTCCACTCGGAGAGCTCGTCGTCCCGGAACCAGAGCGCTACCTCCTGGGCCGCCGTCTCGGGCGAGTCGGAGGCATGTACCAGGTTGCGGCCGATCTCCAGGGCATAGTCACCGCGGATCGTGCCTGGCGCCGCCTCGGCCGCGTTCGTCGCTCCTACCGTCGCCCGCACCACCGCCACCGCCCGCGTCCCTTCGAACACTGCGGCAACCACCGGCGCCGAGATGATGTACTGGATCAGCTTCGGGTAGAACGGCTTCCCCTCGTGGACCGCGTAGTGCCTGCGCGCCAGCTCTTCTGGCACGCTGAGCATCTTCAGCCCGACCAGCTTCAGTCCGCGCTGCTCGAGCCGACTGAGAATCGGAAAGATCAGCCCGCGCTGCACGCCGTCGGGCTTGATCAGGACCAGCGTCCGCTCCAACCTCGCCTCCACCACCTCTGCCGGGCGCCGCAGTCGAGTAGCCGTGGCGCCCGGCCCGGTCGAAGCGTAGAGGATTGCCCTCTGCGCGGCAACCACACCCACGGTTCAGCATCTATCCTGTTCTCATGCGCGCCTGTTCGCCCACTCCCGCTCGCGGCGGCGCCGCGCGCCTGATCCAGGGGATGCTGCTGGCGGCGCTGCTGGCGCTGCCGCCGGCCCCTGTCCAGTCCGACGAGGTCGCGACTGATGTCGCCTCGTACCAGATCCAGGCGCGGCTCGACGACACCAGCAAGCAGATTGTCGGCCAGGAGCGGATCAGCTACCGCAATCCCAGCCAGGACACGCTACCCGAGCTGTATTTCCGACTGTACCTGAACGCCTTCCGCGCTCCGGACACGCTCTGGCTGCGCGAGTACGGCGGCGGGTTAGACCCGGCCCACCCGGGCTGGACGCGGGTAGACGCCCTGCGGCTGGACAGCGGCCAAGACCTGCTGGCCGGCGCGACGCTGGACGAGACGGCGACGGTCATGCGCGTCCCACTGCCGACCCCGCTCGGGCCAGGGCAGGAGCTGCGGCTCGACCTCGGCTGGACTGCGCAGCTCCCGCGATCGTTCCAGCGCACGGGTTTCGCCGGCCCCTTCGTCTTCGCCGGCCAGTGGTATCCCAAGCTCGCGGTGTACGATCCGCGCCACGGGGGCTGGAATCGCGAGCCCTGGCACGGCAACGCCGAGTTCTTCGCCGACTTCGGCAGCTACGACCTGGCCGTGACCGTGCCGAGCGGACGGGTCGTCAGCGCCAGCGGCGTACCCGAGGGGAGCCAGGACAACGGAGACGGCACCCAGACTGCGCGCTTCCGCTCCGAGCACGTCACCGACGTCGCCTGGTTCGAAGGCCCGGACCTCGCCTCGCAGCGCCGCCGCGTGGGCAACGCGGAGGTGGAGGTGTTCGCCCCGGCGGCGCTGGCCGGCGCTATCCCGCGCTATCTGGATGCTGCCCAGCTCGCCCTCGACCAGTACAGCGCCTGGTACGGGCCGTATCCCTGGCCGCGCCTGGCGGTGCTTGTCCCGCCCCTCGACGCCAATGGGGTCGGCGGGATGGAGTACCCGGCGCTGGTCACGGTCGACCCGCCGCCAGCCGCCCCCTTCGGTCTGGACCAGGATCTCCTGCTGCCCGAGGTCGTGACGCTGCACGAGATCGCGCACCAGTGGTTCCCGATGCAGGTGCAGAGCGACGAAGCGGCGGAGCCCTGGCTGGACGAGGGCTTTGCCGACTACCTGACCACCCGGCTACTGGAGCAGCGGTACGGCGTCCCCAGCTCATTTGTCGACGCGCCGTTCGCGCAGCTCGGCTATCGCACTGTCCACCACCTCGATTACCTCGCGTTTGCCGACAGCGACGTCGTCACCCGCCGCTCGTGGGATTATTCGCGGGCACAGTACGGCTCGGCAGTGTATTCCAAGGGCAGCCTGGCGCTGCGAACCCTTCAGGGCTACCTGGGCGAGGACCGCATGCTGGCGGCGCTGCGGCTGTACGTCGCCCGCTGGCGCTGGCGCCACCCGCTGACCGCCGACTTTGTCGCCGCCGTCCAGGACGCCAGCGGCGAGGACCTGGGCTGGCTCTTCCAGCCGCTGCTGTTCGGGACCGACACGTTCGAGTACCGGGTCGAATCCATCGCCTCGACACCCGGGCCGGGCGGCTACCAGACCGAGGTGCGGCTGCAACGCAGCGGCGGAGTGCCACTGCCCGTGGCGGTCCTGGTTCGCTTCGCCGATGGCAGCGAGCAGACGGCGCGCTGGGATGCGCGCGACACTCAGGCCACCCTGCGCTTCGCCAGCACCGCCCCGGCCATGTCGGCCAGTATCGACCCGGGACACGACGTGGCGCTGGAGCTGAACGCCCTGGACGACACGCTATTTGCCGGTATGCCTCCGACAGTGCTGGGCGCGCTGGCTCGCGGGCTCGGGACCACGCAGTGGCTTGGCCGCCTGTATGGGATGTTCGGGTGAGCAGCCTGCACCCGGGCGCGAGCCAGAGATGACCCCCTGGGAGGCGCTGGCCCGCGGGCTTGCCGAGGCAACACGCCGCTGGCGGCTGCTCCTGCCGCTGCTCGCCGCCAATCTCGCCCTCGCACTGCTGCCCCTGCTTCCGCTGCTGCTCGCCCTCTCCGGTCCGCTCGGCCACCAGCCCTGGCTCGTGGACCTCGCTAGCCCGCGCTGGCCAGACCTGATCGACGGCCTCGTCGGCGCGACCGTCGCGGCGCGGCTCACCGGCTCCCCGTCCGCGCCAACCGGCCCCATCCTGCTGGCGGCAGTGCTCGCTGCGCTCTCGCTGCCCGCGCAGGCGCTCGCCTACGCCGCGCTCGCCGGTCCGCTCGTGGAAGCCTACCTTGACCTACCGGCGGATCAGCGGCGCGGCGCGCGGGGATGGTTCTGGCCGCTGGTCCGTCTCTGGCTGCTGGCGCTGCCCATCCAGGCGCTCGCGGTGCTGCTACCGACCATTCTGCTCGCTCTGGCGGGACTGCCCTCAACCACCACGGCCGGTTCCCTCGCGCCCCTGATCCTCTGGCTCCTGGCCAACGCCCTGTTCGAGCTTGCCCGGGTCGCTCTGGTCGCCGGCGAGCGCCAGCCCCGCCGCGCCGTCGCCACCGCCTTTGCCTGTGCGCTGCGGCGCCCGCTCCAGACGCTCGGGCTATGGGTACTGCTCGCCGGCCTCGGCGCCATCGTCCTCGGCGCGACCACCGCGGCCACGTTCGCCCCCGACCCAGCCGCTCCGCTCGCGACACTTCTCGCCCAGCAGCTCGGCGCCGCGCTCGCGGTGTGGGAGAAGGGCGTCCGCCTGGCAGCGCAGGCAGCGCTGTATCGAGCCATCCAGCGTGCCGCGCCCACGCCCGACCTGGCAGAGCTCCGCGCCTGAGGTCACCCGCTGGCTGGCGCGGCGCGGGCGTTGCCCTGGGCGCGGATGTGACGCAGAATTGCCCGGTGCGCCACGCGCTGAACGCGCGGCAGATACCGGGGCGGCGATGCGAGACACCATCCGGGGTAACTGGGTGCCGCTACACGAAGCCAGCCGGCGGCTCGGCCTGCCCAGGCGAGCCGTCGAGCGGCGGATTCGCGACGGAACGCTGCGGGCTCGGCTGATCGACGGGCGAGTGTGCGTCTTTTTGCCCGAGCCGGATCGGCGAGCGCTGCCTTGGGTAAGCCGCGTCGAGCCCGAGCAAGCGGTAGATGACAGCGCCCAGATGCAGGCCGAGCGCTCCATCACGCTCGTCGACCGGGTGGCGCAGCTCGTCGCGATTCAGGTTGAGCCGCTGCTCGCCGAGCTGCGAGCGCTGCGCGAGCGCAACGAGACACTCGCCCGCGAGAACGGCCAGTTGCAGGAGCGGCTGCGGGCATTGGAGACGGCGCAGGCCCGTCCAGCCGAGGAGAGCGTGGCCGAGTCTCCCGGCGGCCGCGTGGCGGTGCCGGCGGACATCGATCGCATCAGCGCTATCGCCCGCCGGCTGCGGCAGGCGGCGCGGGATCGCCCGGAGCCACCCGCCGCAGACACTGCTCCCGAGCCCGCGGCGCCGTCCCAAGGGATCGGCCAGATCCCGTCCCCCGCCCAGGAGCCTGCCGAGCCCAGCCCGGCCGCCGCTGAAGCCGGGGCCGAGCGCAAGGGACGGCCGCGGGCCGGCGGCGCCCCGGCCGCTTCGGGCGATCCCGCGCCAGCGGTGACGACGCCCCCGCCAGTCGCGGCCGAGACGTCGGCTGAGCCCGCCGCAGCTCCAGTGGCACCGCCACCGCGCGGCCCTCAGCCGCCCGCGCCTCCCGCGGACCAGCCGGCTGACCCCCCGGCGCTGGTGCGGCCGCTCCTGGGCCCCGAGCCACCGGCCGAGCTGGAGGCGCCGGCACCGCGCTGGCTTCTGGAGGACGAGCGGGCGGTCGCTCAGGCAGCGTCCGGGAAGCGCTGGTGGCAGTTCTGGCGTCGCTAGCCCGCTGGTGCTCGGCTGGCTACAATCCGGACGGTATGCCGCGGATCCACGTCTACCCGCCCTACCGCGCCATTGTCGGCCAGGACAGCTTCCACCTGGAGCTGCCGCCTGGCGCGACGCTCCGCACCTTGCTGCGGGCACTCGGGGAGCACTACCCGGAGTTCCGCGAGTTCGCCGAGGCACGCTCGGACGAATTTCTCTGGGGCCAGATCATCGTCCACGTCAACAACGACATCGCTGGGCTCAACACCCGGCTGAATCCCGACGACACCGTCGAACTGCTCCCTCCCATTGCCGGCGGCTGAACGGCGCGCCGGCCGGCACCGAACGCGCCTCACCGCCGCGCGGCACTACGCGGCACGCTCGGCCAGCGCGAGCAGAGCATCCGCCAGGCTGGCCAGCTCCTCGGCGCCACGCAGCCCCTGCAGCCAGCGCTTCGGGATCGCCCGCTCGCCCCAGTGGGCGCCGGCGAGGGCGCCGCTGAGCGCGCCGACCGTATCGGCCTCCTCCCCCAGATTCACCGCTCGCACCAGCGCGGCCTCGAAGCTGTCTGCGTGCTGAAACGCCCAGAGCGCTGCCTGGAGTGTCTCCACCACGTAGCCACCCGCCCGCACCTCAGGCTCGGGCAGGTTGGGAACCGCCCGCAGCGCCTGCTGCAACACGGGGTGCTCAGCCGCGCCGAGCGCCGCCGCCAGCGCTCCCGTCTGGGCGCCGCCCCGGAGCAGGTGAGCCAGCGCTAGATTGAAGGCGGCCGCCGCCTGCTGGCAGCGGGGGTCGTAATGGGTGATTGCGCTGCTGGCCCGGCTCGCCTGAGCCAGCGCGGCGGGATCGTCGCGGTACAGCAGCGCCAGCGGGGCGCAGCGCATCAGTCCACCATTCCCCGCCGCCTTGCCCTCGCTCTCCTCCCAGGCCAGGCGGCCAGCGCGATCCCATGGCTCGCCCCGCGCCAGCAGATCCAGCGAGCGGGCGACCAGGCTTCCAACGTCGGTCGGCCCCGCCTGGTACCAGCGCAGAAACGCCTGGGCGACAGCCGCGGGCTCGAACCGGCCCTGTTCGACCAGCGAGCGGGCGAGGCAGACGGCCATCTGGGTATCGTCGGTGTACTCTCCGGGCGCCCAGCCGAAGACGCCACCGCCCACGAAATCGCGCAGTCCCTCCGGGTAGCGCGCCCGCACCTCCTGGCGCGTCAGCAGCTCCAGCGGCGCACCGAGCGCGTCGCCGATCCCGTGCCCGAGCAGAGCGCCGCGATACCGTTCCCGTGGGGTCGGCAGCTCGGCCACATCGCCCTCCGCCTCGCGCACCCGCCCCTGGCGCTAGCGGGTCTCGGGGCTTCCAGGTCGGGGGCGGGGGATGGTGTACCAGACCTGGTCCAACACCTCGAGCGCCTCGTCATCCAGGGTTGCCTCTACGGCCGCCAGCGAGTCCTGGAGCTGCGCGGCGCGGCTAGCGCCGATGATGGCGGCAGTGATGCCGGGCTGGCGCAGTACCCAGGCGACGGCAGTGGTGACGAGCGACTGCCCGCGCGGCTCGAAGAACGCTTTGAGTCGATCCACCGCGTCGAAGTGGCTCTCGTGCCAATAGCGGCCCTGGTAGAGCTGCCCGGTGGTGCCGCCGAGCGTGAAGCGGCTCCCTTCGACCGGCCCCTGGTCGCGGCGGTGCTTGCCGGTGAGGAAGCCGCCAGCCAGGGGGTTGTAGGCGATGATGCCGACCCGCTCCTCCAGGCAGAGCGGCACGAGCTCGGCCTCGATCTCCCGGTACAACAGGTTGTAGCGCGGCTGGATGCTCTCGTAGCGCTCCAGGCTCAGGCGGTCGCTCGTCCAGAGCGCCTTGGCCAGTCGCCAGGCGGAGTAGTTGGAGGCGCCGATATAGCGCACCTTGCCGGCCCGGACCAAGTCGTCGAAGGCGCGCAGCGTCTCCTCCAGCGGGGTGTTGGGGTCGTCGCGGTGCGCCTGGTACAGGTCGATATAGTCCGTCTTCAGCCGGCGCAGACTGGCATCCACCGCGTCCAGGATGTGCTTGCGTGACAGCCCGCTGTCGTTGGGCTCGGGGCTGGTGGCGGCGTAACACTTGGTGGCGAGGACGATCCGGTCGCGCTGGCGCCGCTCGCGCAGCCAGTCGCCGATGATCTCTTCCGTCACCCCCCCGGTCTCGTAGCTGCTCGGCAGGGGATACATATCGGCCGTGTCGAAGAAGTTGACGCCCGCCTCGACGGCCGTATCCATGATTGCGTACGACTCGTCTCGACCCGCCTGGCTGCCGAACGTCATCGTCCCCAGACACAGCGCGCTCACCTTCAACCCACTCCGACCCAGACGCCGAAACTCCATCTCGTCCCTTTCTCCACTCCCGTGACGCTCCAGGAGGAACGATAGCCGGCCCGGCCACCCGGGGCAACGCCTGGGAGGAAGCGCCATCCCGCTCTGCGATCATGCCTGGCACGTGCTATCCTCCCGCTACGGGACGGAGCAGGGCGGAATGAGCGAGAACGGCAGCACCGGGACCGGCACGGGCGAGTTCTTCGAAAGCATCCAGGTGTTCACGGACGACCGAGCAGCGGTGCTGTCCGGGCTCGATCGCGTGATGCGCTCCATGGGCTTCCTCCCGGTCGACCCCGCCTCGCTGCCGCCCTACGTCGGCCCAGTGCAGGAGGAGGTCGAGGTCGAGGCACGCCGCTTCTTCGTCGGGCCAGCGCTGGATGGCTGGGTGGCGCTGTTCCCCTCGGCCGACCTGCCCGAGCAGCTCGCTACCGCGCAGCGCCTCTCGGAAGAGACTCACAAGTACTGCCTGGTGCTGAACCTGCACAATGGCGACGTCTTCTACTACTGGCTCTTCCACGAGGGAAAGCTGATTGATCAGTACGACTCCAGCCCGGACTACTTTGGCGAGCCGCGCTCGCCCGAGGAGCTGGAGGCGGTGCGGGGGCATCCCGAGCGACTGCGGCCGATTCTGCCACCCGGGGTGGAGCCAGAAGACGTCGAGCGGATCCTGACCCAGAGCTTCGCCGAGGACGAAGCGCGCGATCTCAACCCGGACGAGCTCATCCTCTGGGGCGACGAGCAGTTCGACGAGTTCACTCGCCTGCTGCACATTCGGAACGCGGCCCACTCCTACGAGGACGCCGCCCGGGAAGGGCTGGTGGACTTCGTGGAACGCCCCGAGGAGTTCATCGAGGTCGCCTACGCGCCACCACTGCGCTCGGACGGGGGCCCGATCACGACGCTCAGCTAGCCACGCCAGCTACAGGCCCAGCTCCTCGCGGAACACGCCCAGCGCCCGATACTTGCGGTAGCGCGCCTCCAGCAGCGCCTCGACGTCGAGCGACGCGCCAGACCCGAAGCACTGGTCGAGCTCGGCCAGTGTCTCACACAACGCCTGCTTCAGGAAGCGGGCAGCGGCGGCGTGATCCAGGTGGGCGCCGCCCGGTGGCTCGGGCACGAGGCGATCCACGACTCCGAAGCGGAGCAGGTCGGGCGCGGTGATCTTCATCGCTGCCGCCGCCTGGGGCGCCAGCGCGCTGTCCTTCCAGAGGATACTGGAGGCACCCTCCGGCGAGACGACCGAGTAGATCGCGTTCTCGAGCATCAGCACCCGGTCCATCACCGCCACCGCCAGCGCTCCACCCGATCCCCCCTCGCCAATGATGATGGCCACCGTCGGCACGCGGAGCGTGATCATCTCGCGCAGGTTCTCTGCGATCGCCAGCGCCTGGCCACGCTCCTCGGAGGCCAGGGAAGGATCAGCGCCGGGAATATCGACGAAGGTGACCACGGGGAGGCGAAACTTCTCCGCCTGCCGCATCAGCCGCAGCGCCTTGCGGTAGCCCTCCGGCCGAGCCATCCCGAAGTGGCGGCGGACGTTTTCGCGGGTGTCGCGCCCTTTCTGCTGGCCAATGATCATCACGGCGCGACCGTCGAGCGCGGCCGGTCCGCCGACGATCGCCGCGTCGTCGGCGAACATCCGGTCGCCGTGCAGCTCCAGGAAGTCGTCGAAGATCGCCTGCGCATAGTCCAGGGTGTACGGGCGCTGCGGGTGCCTGGCGAGCTGAACCCGCTCCCAGACGGCGGCGACCGGGTCAGACATGGTGGGCGGCCGCGACGCGCGCAGGGGTGTACAGGCAGATCAACCGGCCGATCGTTCGCCGCAGCTCGCGGCGATGCACCACCAGGTCGATCAGCCCATGCTCCAGCAGAAACTCGGCGCGCTGGGCGTCGGCCGGCAGCTTCTGCTTGGTGATCTGCTCGATCACCCGCGGGCCGGCGAAGCCGATCAGGGCGCCCGGCTCGGCGATCAGGACGTCGCCCAGGCCGGCAAACGAGGCGGTCACCCCGCCAGTGGTGGGATCGGTGAGCACAGAGATGTACGGCACCCGCGCCTCTGCCAGCCGCGCGAGCGAGGCAGCGGTCTTTGCCATCTGCATCAGCGAGAAGATGCCCTCGTGCATCCGCGCTCCGCCCGAGGCGCTCACGACGACCAGGGGGCGACGATCCTCTGCGCTCCGCTCTGCCGCCCGAGCCACCTTCTCGCCGACCACGGCCCCCATGCTGGCGCCGAGGAAGGCGAACTCCAAGACTACCAGCCGCAGCGGGGCGCCGCCGAGCCGCCCGGTGCCGGCCAGCGCCGCTTCCGGTAGCCCCGTCTTGCGCTGCGTCTCCGCCAGCTTGTCCCGGTAGGACTGGCCCAGGCTCACGAACTCCAGCGGGTCGTCGGGCCGCAAGCCCGCATCCTCTTCCTCGAAGCTGCCCTCGTCAAGCAGCATCGCCAGACGCTCGCGGGCTGACAGCCGGGCATGGTACCCGCAGCGCGGACACACCTTGAGCGCCCGCTCAAAGTCGCGAGTGTACACCAGCTCGCGGCACTTCTCGCAGCGTACCCACAGGTCTGTAGGCACCTCGCGGGCGCGCGCATCCGCCGGGCCATTGGTCTTCCCTTCCCGGCGAAACAAGTGCAGCAGATCGGTCACACAATCTCCCGCGAGTGCCCATTAGAGGGGCGCACTGCGCTCTCTTCCGTCTCTTCAAGCGGCTCGAGCACTTGGCGAGCCATCTCCATAAACGCTTCGGGTATCAGCACTTGGACTGGGCTGAGCGATAGGCCGAGGAAGCTGGCAACGTCGCCCGGGTTGAGTAGAGCGGGGATACCCTGCTCGCGTAACAGCGCGACCCACAGTTCAGCGGTGAGCTGATCGGGCGCCGCGGCGAGCGGGACCCAGCGCTCACTCGCCTCGCCATTTCCGGATCCGCCAGCGCGCGGCATCTCGCACCCCTTGTCCCGCCCACCTTCCTCGCGCGGAGTCTACCAACCAGGCATGACACGGGCAAGGTACGTTTCCCCGCGCGCAACCTTGCCGGCGCAGCGCGCCATCCGGTAGAGTCCGCGTCCTGTCGGGCCTGGGCGGGGTGTCCCGAGCCCCCGCCCCTCATTACCAACCACTGACCCCCCTCCGCGCCCCCGCTTCAGCGGGCGCGAGACTTTTGAGATGACGAGCCACATTCAGACGGCCTGGCCTCGGGAGCCGAGCGCCGCGGAATAGCTCGCCCCGGTTCGCATCCCTCCTGCCTGCTGCTCGGGCGTGCCCTCGTGCCGTGGTGGCGAGCGTTCTGTCGCGTTTCACCCGCGACGACATCACCTACTGGAGGCTTGCCCTTGCGCTGGCTCTGCCTGGTCCCGCTCACGCTGGCGCTCGCCGCCACGATCGCTCCTCCTGTTGCCCTGGCGGAGGAGTTGGCGGATGCCAACCTCGATGCCCGGCACAGCCGGCAGCCGTCGCCGAGTACGCAGGTCGTGAAGCTGGCCAAGAGCGCTGTGGGCACCCCGTATGCCTGGGGCGGCGATTCGCCCGCGGGCTTCGATTGCAGCGGGCTGGTCGTGTGGGTGTTCTCCCAGGTAGGGGTGGCGCTGCCGCATGCAGAGGTGGGCGCCCTCCTCGTCGGCACCCCGGTCTCACGCGAGGCGCTGCTTCCGGGCGACGTGCTGGTGTTCCAGAACACGTATCAGTGGGGGCCCTCGCACGCGGGGATCTACGTCGGCGACGGCCGTTTCGTTCATGCGGCCGACGAGGCGCACGGTGTGATCGAGAGCAGCCTGGACAATCCGTACTGGGCCTCGCGCTTCTATGGCGCGGCGCGACTGGTGGGGAGTCGGCATCCGCCCGCGGCGGACAACGGCAGCCCGGAGTAGGCCAGCCGGGTGCGGGGTGCCGACCCATGGCATTCCCCCATGCCCCGTTCCAAGCTGGTTTCGACCTGTAACCGCTCCGTAATGCCACGGAGCGGTTCTGTTTCGTATACTGCGCCCGCCTGCCCCACGTCGTTCGCACGAGGAATCGATGAAGCGAGCTTCGCTGCGCGTCCTCCTGTGTCTGCTGGTCGCCACGCCCCTGCTCACGCTCGGCGCGTCGCCCAACATCGGGGACGGCCCCGCGAACCTCCGCGTCGCGGTCGGTGGCGACATCCTGACCACGCTGGACTATGGCACGCCGCTCACCATCGAGAAGGCAGCGTGCGCCAATGGTGTGCCCTGGCTCAATGTGACCGCGGCGGGCCAGACCGGCTGGGTGGCGGGGCAGCTCGTGAGCTTCGGCGATGGCGCCCCGGTGCGTGGTCCCGCAGACGCGCAGCTCGAGCTCCGCGCGGAGCCGCTCGGGAGCGTTCAAACAATGCTCGCTCCGGGGCAGTCGCTGCTGGCGATCGGGGTGAGCTGCGCCCAGGACACCCCCTGGCTGCATGTCTCCTCGCCCGCGGGCGACGGCTGGGTGCTGGGCGACTCGGTGACCTTCCAGCCAGACCAGGATAGCGCGACCACGGGCGGCACCCCGAATGCGACGCCCAGCGCCACGGCTGCCGCGACGCCGACGCCGGCCGCCGCGGCCGGAGCGGTCCCGGCGCCCGCGGCGAGCGTGCCGTATCGCGCCGCCTCGCCGGAGTATGGGATCGGCATCTTCGCCTGGGGGCGCCCGGACCTTCCCGACATCCTCGGCCGGGTCAAGGCGCTGGGCTTCACCTGGCAGAAGTCGCTGATTCGCTGGCGGGACGTCGAGAGCGCTGGCAAGGGCCAGTACGACTGGCAGGCCGCCGATGCCCTGCTGCAAGCGTCCCAGGCGGCCGGGGTGCGGGTGCTGGC
>Ga0209810_1000834_pt1 | contig 56311 bp, 52 predicted proteins | sample Coa_R1_7_FD_187159 | JGI IMG/M metagenome (GOLD analysis project Ga0209810, IMG submission 187159) | Surface soil microbial communities from Centralia Pennsylvania, which are recovering from an underground coalmine fire - Coalmine... | ecosystem: Environmental > Terrestrial > Soil > Unclassified... | reverse complement strand
CCAATTCCTCGGCGCGCAACGCGCGGTCGACGAGGGCCATCGCCATCGCCTTGCGTTCGCCTTCGCCGAAGGCGAGGCCATAGCCGCGGGTGAACTCCGGCGGCACCGTCGCCGAGCCCTTGAACTGGTTCACCATCTCGCACTCGGTCACGACGACCTCGCCGATCGTCACGGGAAAGCCGAGCTCCTCCGGCACGATCTCGACCTCGACCGCGCCGCAGCGGATTTCCCCGGCGAACGGGTGGTTGTTGCCGTAGCCGCGCTGCGTCGAATACCCGACCGCGAGGAGAAACCCCTCGTCGCCCCGCGCCAGGTTCTGCAGCCGCACGCCGCGCGGCGCCGGAAACGCCAGCGGCTCGCGCGTCAGGTCCCCCGCCGGCTCCGCCGCTCCGGCCTCGGGTTCGATCAGCCCCTGCCGGCCAAGCAAGTCCGTCACGTGCGGCATCGCATCGTCACCCCTCTCCCGCACCGCGGGAGAGGGAGCGGCCCACCCCCTCCGTGACCCTCCCCCGCTCGCGGGGGAGGGAAGGGTGGGGGCGGGAGAGTGAGGGTCCGGCGACGCCTCGTCTTGGCCCGACGCCCCCCTCACCCTGCCCTCTCCCCCCTGTGGGGGGAGAGGGTTTTCTAGAAGTTCGAAGTCGAGGAGCCGGTGGGTGTAGTCGAAGGTGGGGCCGAGCAGCTGGCCGCCGGGCAGGTCCTTGAAGATCGCCGAGATGCGGCGGCGGCAGCGCATCGCGCCGGTGTCGATCGGGCGGCTCAGCGCCAGCCGCGGCAAGGTCGTGCGGTAAGCGCGCAGCAGAAAGATCGCCTCGACGAGGTCGCCGCGCGCCTGCTTGACCGCGAGCGCGGCCAGTTCGCGGTCGTAAAGCGAGCCTTCGGCCATGACGCGATCGACCGCCAGCGACAGCTGCGCGGCGATCTGCTCGACCGTCAGCTCGGGAAGCGCCAGGTCGCCGCGCCTCGCCTCGGCGAGCAGCCGATGCGCCGCGCCGATCGCCGCCTCGCCGCCCTTGACCGCGACGTACATGGCTCAGCCCTCCACGATCGTGCTGCGCGGCAGCGCCGCGAGCCGCGAGCCGCAGGTGAACAGGATGTCGAGGCCGCGCGGAAACAGCTCCTGCAAGCCGCGCCGCTGCTCCCAGAAAGCCGCCGGCAGCCCGCCCGCCGCGAGGGATGCCCGCTCGCGGATGCCGGGTCCGCGCAGCCTCGCGCCGCCCGTCTCGGCCAGCGAGGACACCTGCAGGATCAGCGTCGTCGCGCGTTCGGGATATTCGTCGCTGCCGAGCGCGAAGCCGGTGAGCGGCGGCAGCGACGGCGGGTCAGAAAACAGCGCGAACTGCGCATCTCCCGGCGACGCGGCAAACGGCGCGCCGCAATGGAAGCGCAGATACGCCGCGGCCGTCATCGCCGCCTGCTGCAGGAACAACGGCGTCTCGACATCGCACAAGGTCAGCAGGACTGCCGCCGCGGCTTCGACCAGAGGTGAAGGTGGCGGCGCCGCCAGTTCGCCGCGGACATCGCAGATGCGTCCGGGATGCGCCATCGCGTCGAGCACACGGCGAAAGCACCGCTGCGCCCCGTGCACCTCGTCGCAAAACCCAGGCGCGATAACGCCTTCGGCGGCGGCCGCAGGCTGCATGTCAGCGCTCGCGTACCATCGTGAAAAACTCGACCCGGCTCGGCGCGACGCGCGCCGCCTCGTCGGCGTGCCGCCGTGCCAGCGCGGCGGCGAGCGGCGCGATTGCCGCGGCGGCGACGGCATCGTGATGCGCCGGATCCTGCATCAGCGCGTCGAACAGCGCGATCAGCTCTGCGTGCCGCGGCGCACGGCCGGCGACGTGGCCGTGCCCGATGATCGCGCGTCCGTCGGCGCCGTCGATCTGGACGGCGGCGCGCGTCATCGTCATCTCGCCGAGGTTGAAGGGTTCGCCGCTGCCGCCGATCCGCCCGCGGATCATCGCGGAGCCGATCTGCGGCGGCCGCAGGACGCGGTACGCGGGCTTGTCGGCCAGCGCCTCCCACCGCTTCTCCAGCGCCGCTTCCGGGCTCAGCGCCAGCACCCGCAGCGAATGCTGCCGTTCGTCGGAGGAGGGATTCGACATCTGGCTACATTTGTCTAGACATCCGGACTTATCCGACGCATGCTAGCGCATCTGGCTGCGTTGTAAAGGCGTCATGTGACGGTCGAGTCGGCAGAGCTTGCGATCGAGCGCGGCGGCGGCGTCTCGCTGTGGCGCCAGATCGAGGAGCAGCTGCACGCCGAAATTGCCGGCGGCGCCCTGCCTCCCGGCGCGCGGCTGCCGACCGAGCAGATGCTGGCGGAGCGGTTTCACGTCAACCGTCACACCGTGCGGCGCGCCCTCGCCGAGCTCGTGCAGCGCGGCCTCGTTCGCGTCGAGCAAGGCCGCGGTGCCTTTGTGCAGGAGGACGTGATCGACTACGCCCTCGGCAAGCGCACCCGCTTCACCGAGAACATCCTGCGGCGCGGCCGTGAGCCGGGCGGCGCGCTGCTCGAGGCGCGCGAGATGCCGGCGTCGGAAGCGGCGGCGCGAGCGCTCGAGATCGCCGCCGGAACGCCGGTCGTGTCGCTATTGACCCTGCGCGAAGCGGACGGCCTGCCGCTCAGCCTGTCGCGCCATTGTTTTCCGGCCGAGCGCTTTGCCGGCATCGGCGAGGCGTATCGCGAGCTCGGCAGCCTGACGCGCGCCTTGGCGCGTTTCGGCGTCGCCGACTACACGCGGCGCTGGACGCGGCTGACGGCGCGCCTGCCGAGCGCCGAGGAGGCGCGCCACCTGCGCCAGCCGCCGACCGTGCCGGTCCTGGAGAGCGAGGCGGTCAACGCCGATGCGCGGGGCCGGCCGATCGAATACGGCGTCGCCGCCTTTGCCGGCAACCGCGTCCACATCGTCGTCGAAAGCTGAACCCGCTCCTGAGCGTTACGCGAACAGCGTTGCGATGACCGTGACGCCCATCGCGCCCGTCGAAAGCCAGCCCATCACCCAGAGCGGCCGCGACAGCGTGAATTCGCCCATGACCTTGGGCTGCATCGTCATGATCATCATGACGACCATCAGCGGCACCGCGACGAAACCGTTGATGACGGCGCTCCAGAACAGCGCCTTCATCGGATCGATCGAGAAGAAATTGATGCCGGTGCCGATCAGCGTTGCGAACGCGATGGTCGCGTAGAACGCCTTGGCCTGGAACAGGGTGCGCGACAGGCCAGTCGGCTGCCGCAGCGCCTCGGCCACCGCATAGGCGGCCGAGCCGGCAAGCACCGGAACCGCCAGCAGGCCGGTGCCGATGATGCCGCAGGCGAAGACGAAAAAGGCGAACTCGCCCGCGATCGGCTTCAGCGCCGCGGCGGCCTGTGCCGAGGTTCCGACATCGGTGACGTTGTGCGCGTGCAAGGTCGCCGCCGCCGTGATCAGAATGCACAAGCCGATCAGGTTCGACAGGCCCATGCCGACATAGGTGTCCCAGTCGATGCGGCGCAACTCGGCCGGCGCCTGCTGCGGCGCCGTGCGCAGCGGCCGCGCATGGGGATCGACCCGCTCGTCCTCGGCCTCGGTCGAGGCCTGCCAGAAGAACAGATACGGGCTGATCGTCGTACCCAGCACCGCCACGATCGAGACAAGGTACGAGCTGTCCCAAGAGACGCTCGGCAGCAGCGTATGCCGCACGACCTCGCCCCAGTGCACGTTGACGAACAGCATCGCGGCGACGTAGGCGAACAGAGCCAGGGTTGACCATTTGAGAATCGCGACGTAGCGCCGATAGCTGACGAAGATTTCGAGCAAAGCGCACAGCACGGCGAAACAGACGACATAGAAGCGGCCGGGTCCGCCGATGACCATGTGCAGCGCATCGCCCATCGCGCCGAGATCGGCGGCAAGGTTGATGACGTTGGCGGCGAGCAGCAGCGCCACGATCATGCGCAGCAAGATCGGCGGGTAGTGCTCGCCGATATTGGCGGCGATGCCCTTGCCGGTGACGCGGCCGATGCGGGCGCTGATCTGCTGGATCGCCGCCATCAGCGGGTAGCTGAACAGCATCGTCCACGACAGGTCGTAGCCGAATTGCGCGCCGGTCTGGGAATAGGTGGCGATGCCGCTCGGGTCGTCGTCGGAGGCGCCGGTGATCAGGCCGGGCCCGAGCAGCGCCAGGAGACCGCGCCGCCGGCCCGGCGCCGCGGTCTCGGCCGGCGTCACAGAAACTCGCGCAGCAGCTCCAGGAAAACGTCCAACCGATCGTGGTGTACCCAATGTCCTGCGCCTTCCACCGTGACGACGCGCAAGTCACGGAAATGACGGGTACGGCCGTCGGTCTCCGGATTCGCCGCCCAACTTTCCTTGCCGTAAACAAAGAGGCACGGGCAGGTGATCCGTCCCCACAATTCTTCGACCTCCGCTTGGGTCATGCCGTAGGGCGAATCGACCCGCACGTAGTTGTCGAATTTCCAGCTGTAGGTGCCGTCCTCGTTCTGGTAGACGCCGTGCTGGGTGAGATGCCGCGCCTGCTCCGCGGAGAGGTGCGGGTTGGCTTCCTGCATGCGCTTGAAGGCATCCTCGATCGAGGCGTACCGCCGCGGCAGCCGCCCCGACAGCGAGCGCTCCTCGTCGATCCAGGCGCGCATGCGGTCGGCGATCGGGACGGCGGCGCGCTCGCGCATGCGCTTGGCCGAGGGCCCCAGCCCCTCGATCGCGACGAGGCGGCGCACCGTCTCGGGATAGACCCCGGCGTAGCGGATCGCGATGTTGCCGCCGAGCGAATGCGCGACGATCGTCACCGGCGCCAATTCCTGTTGATGGATCAGCTGGGCCAGGTCGTAGACGTAGCCGGAGGTCGAATAATTGCCGTCGGGCGACCACTGGCTGTCGCCGTGGCCGCGCAAATCGGGCGCCAGCACGTGCCAGTCATGGCGCAGCGCCGATGCCACCCAATCCCAGTTGCGGCAATGGTCACGCCCGCCGTGTACGAGCAGCAGGGGCGGCGCGCCGGGATTGCCCCAGTCCACGTAATGCAGCCGCAGCCGCTGCGAGAAGTAGATGCGAGAGGTCGGGCCGGAGCCGTCAAGGGTCATGGAACGCCCATCCGGAAAAGCAAGACCCCCGCGCGCCGTGGGCGGAAGCCCTGGGGCATCAGGCGGGGGTCGTTTTTGCGAAGCCATGGCTCCGCGCCCGGACCGACGGCCGGGCTATGTCTTGGACTTTGCGCTCGGTTGCCGATGCCAAGCGGTCGGCAACTCGCAACTCCCGGGTGGCGTCATGTTGCCGAACACCCTCCTGCCTCGTTGACGACATTTTCCATGTTGGACCGCCGCACGGCGTCGTCAAGGAAAATCGGAGGCCGTCAGCGGCACAGCCCGGGATCGGGGGCCGCGCCGTAATTCCACCACAGGCAGCGCGTGATCTCGATGTTCGAGAGCAGCGGATTGTGCAGGGTCCGCAACGCCGACGCGTTGGTTATGTGCGCCTCGCCCAGCGTCATCGCGACGTTGACGCCGGGTGCGTCGCGCGCTTCACCGTCGATCGAGTAGGCCTTCAGCAGGAAGCGCCGCGTCGGCTCGCCGGGCTGCGAGATTTCGCTCGCGCCGGTGACGATCATGCGCTTGCGTCCGGGCTGGTCCGGCACCAGCAGAAACGGCTCGGTGACCACCAGCGAGTTCTCGCGCGGCAGGCCCGTCACCGTCGCCAGCAGCGACCAGCCGCCGTAAACGTCGCTGCTGATGCCGGTGATCCTGACCCGCTCCGGCCGCCCCGGCGCCAGCAGCGAGACGAGCGGCACCGGCGGGTCGGCCGCGGCCGCGGCTGCGGGCGCCGCAGCCGGTGAGCGAGGTTCGGTGGGGGGCGGGGTGGGACGCGCCGACATGCGGATTTCGCGGCGGTCGGCCGCGGCAGCCGCCGCTTCGTGCCAATCGCCGGCCTCGGCCGAGGCCTCGCGCCACTCGGAGGCGCGGGCGCTCCGCCGCTCCCGCGCCGGAACCGAGGCTTCGCGCCGGCGCGGCGTCGACGGGCCGGGCGCAGGTGGAGCGGCGGCGGGTTCCGCGGCGCTCGGGGCCGGGTCCGGCGCATTGGCTGCGGCTCGGCCGGGAGCGCCGCCGGCGCCCGTGCCCGACGCGATCGTGAATTCCATCGCCGACCCGCTGCCGCCGCGGCCGGAATGCGCCGCCGGCGGCTCGGCTGCCGCGGGACGGTGTTTGACACGTGCGTGGGCGACATGCCGCGGCGGCGGCCGTCCCTCCATTCCCGGTGACGCCGCGCCCCCATCGTCGGCCGCGGCCTCGCCATCGGTGCCGAAGAAGCGGAGCAGCGTCGCCTTCGTCTCCGCGAGTTCCGCCGGCACCGCGCTCGGCGCCGCGCCCACCGCCAGTGCCACGTCCTCCGGGCTGACGTTCGAGGCGTAGAGGAACACCGCCAGCGCGCGCTGCTGCGGCGGCAGCCGGTCGAGCCAGGTGTCGATCTCGCGGGACGACAATTCCTGCGACAGGTCGGCGGGCGACCGGGTCTTCAAGTCCCGCGCCGAGGGATCGGCGCGCCCGGAGCGGATCAGCTTGTCGGTCTCGGCGCGCACGATCTCGATCGCGAGGCCGAGCTTGTGCGGGTCGTCGGTCGCCTCGATGCGCGAACAATTCTGCTGGATCGCGATGGCGGAGTTCTGCACCGCGTTGTCGATGACGTCGGGCGCATACGTGCCGCCGTCGTATTTGATCGTGGCGCGGGCGGCGACGCTGAAAATGCCGTAGAGGCGATCCTCCTCGTTATGCCGCAAGCTCTTGCGGCAGAGATGGTCGAGCAGCATGGCTCCGACCGGTTTCGCCTCCGGCGGCGCCGTCTGCGCCGCCGCCATGCCCGGCCACGGGATTGCGAGCGCGCAAGCGGCGGCAAGGCCAAGGTGGCGCAACCCGAGAAGCGGGCCCTCCGGCCCACGACGACGGACAGGCATGTGCGTGGCGACCCCCCAACCCCCGCTCCGCGGTCGCCGATCGCGCGCCGCCTACTTCGGATGCGCGCGATCGGGTGCGTCTGCTGACGGACGCGCAACTGTGTCGCAAATTAACCCTCGCGACAAGCCGCCACCCGGGAAGGCGCGCCCGAACCCCGCGTCAGCGCGCCATGCCCCAACCCTGGGCGCATTGCGCCAGCACCGGCCGCGACGCCTCGCTCGCCAGCTTCACACCGATTTCCGACAATTTCGCCGAACCGTCGATCAGCGCGTCAAGGCTCTGCCGCGCGCAATTCATATTGATTTCAAAAGCGTCGGAGAGGCTCTTGGCGGACAGCATTGCCGTGGCGCTCCGCGTCGCCGCCGCGATGCCGGCACGCGCAAGCTCCCCGATCTCCGCCGTCATCGCTTCCAGACCGCGCGCCACCGCGGCCTGCGATTCGGAAAATGCTGCCAGCGCCTCCTCGCCGAGATCCCGCGTCGCCTGCGCAGCGTTCTCGACAACCTGCGGCAGCGCAGCCGGCACCGGCGGCGGCAGGTCCGCTGGCGCGGCGGCGACTGCTTCGCCCTGCGGCGCCGCCATTTCCGCCGGTTCGGGACCGGTTGCCGCGGCGGTCTCCATTACCGGCTCGCGCGCCGCCCTTCTGCCCTTCGTCTCCATCGATTGCTCCTTCTGTTGCACTGCACACGTTGAGGATAATGGCGAATTTCCTCGGAACAAGCCCTGTTTGTGCAATGCACAAAAGGTGAGCGGAGAATCTCGCGTGGCGGTTGGGCGGGGCTTATCCCGCATCAGCGGCGGCGCGACATGAGGTTGCAGCGGCCAATGCTTTGACACTGCTTCATGATTTTTTTACCTTAGTAAACGATGAATGCGGGGTCGCAGACCGCCGGCCGCGCATCTCGGTCGGGGGAGTGGGGAAAGCGTGCCAGAGTTGATGTTGCAGCGGGGTTCGCGCCGCCTTCGTGCGCGCTTGGTCGCAACGGCGGTCGCGGGCGTCGCGGCTGTGTTCACCGCGGGAGGGCCGGCGCAGGCGCATCGCCACGCCTCGCATGCGGCCTCGGCGCCGGCGTGGTCGCCGGTCAGCGAGATGATCCTTCTCGATGCCGAGACTGGCCAGGTGCTTACGGAGTCGAATGCCGACGCTATCACCTATCCGGCGTCGCTGACCAAGATGATGACGCTGTACCTGACGTTCGAAGCGTTGAACGCAGGCAAGCTGCGGCTCGACCAGACCCTTCCGGTGTCGAGCGAAGCGGCCCGCCAGAGTCCCTCGAAACTGGGGCTGCAGCCGGGCGAGACCGTGTCGGTGCACGACCTGATCCTCGGTCTCGTCACCAAATCGGCCAACGATGCCGCGGTCGTGCTTGCCGAGGGGCTGGCCGGCGACGTGGCGAGCTTTGCGGACCGGATGAACCGCAAGGCGCGCCAGCTCGGCATGATGCACACGTACTATCACAACCCGAACGGCCTGCCCGACCCGCTGCAGCAGACGACGGCGCGCGACATCGCGCGGCTCGCGCTCGCGCTCTATCACGATTTTCCGCGCGAATACCGCTACTTCTCGACGCGTGAGTTCGAGTTCCGCGGCGAACGGATCACGAGCCACAATCACCTGCTCGAATGGTACGAGGGGGCGGACGGTATCAAAACCGGCTTCATCAACGCCTCCGGCTTCAACCTCGCGGCGTCCGCCGTCCGCAACGGCCATCGGCTGATCGGAGTCGTCATGGGGGGCCATTCGGCACGCTCTCGCGACGACGAGATGGCCGATCTGTTCGACCAAGGCTTTGCCCGGCTCGGTCCGGCCGGCGCCGCGACCGCGGTCGCGCGGCGAGACGCCACGCCGGCCCCGGCGGCGCCTGCGCCGGCGGCCGCACCCGCGGCCGTCGTTGCCGCGCGCGCTCCCGCGGCGGCTGCGCCGGTCGCACCGGCCGTCGCGGCGGCTCCGGCTCCGGCTCCAGTCGCGCCGGCGACGCCGTTTGTCGCCGAAGCCGCGAAGCCGAGCCTGTTGACCCGGGCGTTGAACCACTTGTCGCCGGTCGCGAAGGCGGAGGCCGCGGCGGTGCATGAGGCCGCCGCCACCGGCGCCGCCGCGGCGACCGGCGAACGCTGGGGCATCCAACTCGGCGCCTTCCGCGGCGAAGCCGCGGCCGAGCGCGCCGGCCACTCGGCCGCAAGGCTGCCGATCGCCAAGGGAAAGGTGCTTCAGATCCTGCAGCCGGAGAGGGGCGACCGCGAGCGGCTCTATCGCGCCCGGCTGATGAACTTCACGCAGAAGACCGCGCAGGAAGCCTGCACCGTTCTGCACAAGCACAAGATGGATTGCACCGTCATCCACACCGCCGGCGTCAAGGTCGCCAGCCGCTGACAGCTCTTCCCGTCATCGCCGGGCTTGACCCGGCGATCTAGGGGCGCCTTGGAGATGGCCGGGTCAGGCCCCGCCATGACGGTTTTTGCGGCGAGTGGCCTCACTCGGCCATGCGACGTACAAATTGGGCTTAAGCCTCGCCGCGGAGGTCGGCGGCGGCAGTGCGGGCGCGGGCGGCGGCGTCGCGGGCCATGTCCGCGCACAGCCCGGTATAGGCGGTCGGGTCGAGCAGCGCGGCGATCGCCTGCGCGTCGAGATGTGCGGTGACCCGCTTGTCGGCGGCGAGCAGCTCGGCGAACGACTTGCCCTCGACGAAGGCCGCCTGGGCGGCATCGTAGACCACATCGTGCGCGTGCTGCCGCCCGATGGCGGCGCCGAGATCGAGCATGACCGCCTCGGCCATGATCAGACCGCCGCCGAGGTCGAGGTTGGCGCGCATGCGCTCCGGGTCGAGCCGCAGCCCCTTCAGCACCTCGACGAGGCGGCTCAGCATGTCGCCGGTAGCGATGCAGGCGCGGGATTCCGCCGCGTCCATGATGACGCTCGTCGTGCGATCGGCCTCGTGCTCGGTCTGCATCGCCTCCAGCGCCAGCGGCACCGCGGCGCGCACCTCGGCCGCGGCGGCGATGATGTCCTGGCACAGTTTCGGGTTGCGCTTCTGCGGCATCGTCGAGCTGCCGACCGTGCCCGGCGGCACCGGCTCCTCGACCTCGCCGAACTCGGTCTTCATCAAGGTGTAGATCTCGCGGGCGATCTTGCCGCAGGTCGCGGCCAGCAGACCGAGGAGGCAGATGTTCTCGGCCAGGTGGTCGCCGAGCGCGCGCGACGGCACCCGCATCGAGCCGAAGCCGAGCTGCCGCGCGATCCCCTGCTGCACCGGCGGTCCCTGTTTGCCGAGCGAGGCGTAGGTGCCGGCGCCGCCGCCCAGCATCGCGACGAAAATCCGCGGCGCCGCCTCGCGGAAGCGTTCGGTATGGCTCATCAGCTCGTCGATCCACACCGCGACCTTGTAGCCGAACGTCGCCGGCACCGCGTGCTGGCCGTGGGTGCGGCCGGGCATCGCCATGTCGGCGCCGCGCTCGGCGAGATCCGCCGCCGCCGCGAGCGCCTCGCCGATCAGCCGCAGGAAGATGCGGTGCGCCTGGCGCAGCACCAGCAGATCGCCAGTCTGGGTGATGTTCTGCGTCGTCGCGCCCCAATGCACCCAACCGCCGTGCGGCTCGCCGACGACGCGGCTCAATTCCCACACCAGCGGCACGATCGTGTGGCCGGTGCGGGCAAAGCCTTCGTCGATGCGCTTGCGGTCGAGCAGGTCGAACCGCGCAGCCCGTGCAATCGCTTCCGCCGCCTCATTCGAGATGATGCCGAGCTCTGCCTGCGCCCGCGCCAGCGCCGCCTCGACATCGAGCCACGCCTGCCAGCGGTTTTCGAGGCGATAGAGCGCGCGGATGCCGGGATCGGTGACGCGGGCGGCGGTGGGAAGTTCGTCGGCCATGGCTCGCTCCTCCTGATCCTCTCCAGGTATACGCGGCGATGGCGGCGTCGCGGAAGCCGGCGATTTCGCGATTGACCTGCCGCCGCGGGCTGCCATGCTGCGCCCATTCGACAGCACGACGGAGGGAAATCATGGCGAAATACATGCTGGTCAGCTTCAAGACCTGCCCCTGGGTGCAGCGTTCGGCGATCGTGCTGCGCGAAAAGGGGACGCCGTTCGAACTGCGGCACATCGAGCCGGACAACCGGCCCGACTGGTTCCTCGCGATCTCGCCGCACAAGAAGGTGCCGGTACTGAGCATCGACGACAAGGTGTCCTTGTTCGAGTCCAACGCGATCAACGAATACCTCGACGAGACGATCGCCCCGCGGCTGCACCCGGAAGACCCGATCCAGCGCGCCGTCAACCGCGCCTGGACCGACTACGTGCCGACCTTCGCCTCGTCGGTGACCGGCTGTGCCTATGCCGCGACCGAGGCCGATTACAACAAGGCGGTCGAGAAGATCCCGGAAGCGTTTGGCCGGCTGGAAAAGGCGCTTGAAAAGCAGGGCGGCGGCCCATTCTTCAACGGCGCCAAATACTCGCTGGTCGATGCCGCCTACGCGCCGTTTCTGCAGCGCTATTTCTTCCTCGACCGCATCAAGCGGATCGGGCAGATCGAGAAATTCCCGCGGCTGAAGGCTTGGGCCGAGGCGCTGATGAACCGGCCTTCGACGCATTCCTTCCCGCCGGCCGAGTTCGAGGAGATGTACCGGCAGAACGTCAAGCGCCGCAATTCCTACGTCTCGCAGTTCATCGAGCCGGCGCGCGCCGCGGCGGAGTAGGGAAGCCTCGACGTCGTCATGGCCGGGCCTCGACCCGGCCATCTCCGGCGGCTCCCGAGACCCGCGGGTCAGGCCCGCGGGTGACTACTGGTTAAGCGCGCTGATAGCGGCGGCACTCGATGCGCAGGTGGTCGCGGAAATGCGGCCGCATGCGCTCCGTCCACGGCGTGTTCGCCGCCGTCTTCCATTCGCTCGACGTCAGCACGTCGGGCGAAGCCAGGTGGTAGAGCGCGACGTAGCGCTGCGTCGCGCCGCTGCCGCGGTAGCGGCGCGCGCAAAGCACGCCGCGGACGCCGCCGAGCGCCGGGATGTGCTCGGTGTTGTACCACTCGTTGAATTCGGCCTCGGCCTCCGGCAGGACGTTCATTCCGATCAGCAGCAACGCCGGCGCGTCGCTCGGGGCCAGCTTGTCGCCCGGCCACACCTGCTCCCCCTCGTAGCGCATGATCGGCTTGCACAGGCCGGTGATGCGCTTCGTCCACGGCGAGCCGTTCGCGCCGCCGACCGCGAGATAGGGCGGGCTGTGCAGGACGCCGACCTGGTCGAGGTCGTAGGTCGCGACCGAGACCTTCGGGTTGCCGATGCCGATCCAGCGGCCGGCGTTGAGAAAGCCGGGAACCGCCAGCCGCTCGGGCACGTGTTCGAGATCGTACCAATCGTGAAACTCGTCCTCGCGCGTCGCCGAGAAATCCATCGCCGCGATCAGGATGCCCTTCGCCATCGTCTCCTCCTCCATGCCCGCCGCATCATCGCCGAGCACGCGCTCCCGTGCCAGCGCCAGCCGTGCCGCGGAAGCGAACGCCGCCGCGGGGTGTTGACGGCTCAAACGCCGAGCGAGGAGGGAGAACGACAATGTATCTGGCGCGGTTTTCGTACGACGTGCTGCCGATCAATCGGCAGCGCGCGATCGAGTTCATCCAGCGCGAGGTCGAGGCGGCCCGCGACAACGGTCTCACCGCCCGCCTGCTGGTGCCGTTGACGCGCGGTCAAAGCGACTGTGCGGCGCTGCAGTTCGAGGTCGAGCTGACCCGGCTCGACCAGCTCGACCGCTTCCGCAACAAGGGAGTCGGCGACAGCGAGCAAACCGGCGACTGGATGCACGCGTTCAGCGAAATCCTGGAGGCGCCGCCCGCGGTCGAGATTCTCCGGGTGGATACGCCCAAGGCATAGCGCGAGGGCGCCGCGTCCGGCACATCGCCTCCACCCGAAGGCGCGTATGGAGTAGTAGTATCGTTGCAACCTGCTCGCGGCCGGCGAGGGAGGAAAGGATGGCAATTCGCGACATTCTGGTTTGCCTCGATGCGACAGACGCGGGCGAACATCGCCTGAAGATCGCGGCCGCCCTCGCCAACCGGCACAAAGCGTTTCTGTCTGCCGCCTACCTCGATCTGCAAGGGAGCGCTGGCGGAGGGGCGGTGTACGGTCCCGGTGCCGTCGGCATCGGCATACCCTTGCCGCTCGCCGACGATCGCGCCCGGGAGCCGGCGGCCGCTCCGGAAGACCAGCCGGCGCCGACGCATGCCGACATCCTCGAACGGCGTTTTCGCGACGCGCTGCACCTCGAGTCCTATCGCGGCGAATGGCACCTGTTCGACCGCGGCGAGACCGACCGACTCATCGCGCTGGCCAAGACTACCGACCTCGTCGTCATGGGACAGCGCCAGCCGGACATTGCGGGCGGCAACGAGTTTCCGCCGCAGCAGGTCGTCATGGAAAGTGGCCGGCCGCTGCTGGTCGTTCCCTACGTCGGCGACTTTCAGAGCATTGGCAAGCGCGTGCTGATCGGTTGGGACGGCACCGGCGAGGCGGCGCGCGCGGTCCACGACGCGCTGCCGCTGATGGCGGACGCGGCCGCCGTCAGCGTCGTCACCGTGGCCGCCAACCTCCGCGGTCTCGAGCGCGCCCACGAGTCGCTCCAGCGCATCGTCCATCACCTGACCCGGCACGGGCTGCCCGCCCGCCCCGAGGAAAGCCCTCAAGGCGACATCTCGATCGCCGACCTGCTGCTGTCGCGCGCCGCCGATCTCGACGCCGACCTGCTCGTGATCGGCGCCTATCACCACTCGCGGGTGCGCGAGGCACTGATCGGCGGCGTCAGCCAGGAACTGCTGCAGCACATGACCGTGCCGGTGCTGATGTCGCACTGAGCGGCATCCGATTGTTGCGAAGTTCCTTTCTCGTCATCGCAGGGCTTGACCCGGCGATCTCGGCGGGGCGCGGCAGATGGCCGGGTCAAGCCAGGTCAAGCCCGGCCATGACGAGTGTGTGGCGCGGGTCCGTTCGGACGGTTCCGCTCTAACCTGTTCTTTCCGCGGGGGCGAGGACGCCGCGGCGGATCTGGTCGCGCTCTATCGATTCGAAGAGCGCGCGGAAATTGCCCTCGCCGAAGCCCTCGTTGCCCTTGCGCTCGATGATCTCGAAGAAGATCGGGCCGATCACGGTGTCGGTGAAGATCTGCAGCAAGAGGCCTTCGCCCTTGCCGGGGGCGCCGTCGATCAGGATCTGGTCGCGGCGCAGGCGGGCCACGTCCTCGCCATGCCCCGGGAGGCGGGAATCGACCGCCTCGTAATAGGTCTCCGGCACCGGCATGAACGGTACGTCGCGGCCGCGCAATTCCTCTACGGTCTTGTAAATGCCGCGCGTCGCGAGTGCGATGTGCTGGATGCCTTCGCCGTGATAGGCGGCGAGATACTCGGCGATCTGTGACTTGTCGTCCGCGCTCTCGTTGATCGGTATGCGGATCTTGCCGTCGGGGCTGGTCATCGCCTTCGACCGGAGGCCGGTCAGCTGCCCCTCGATGTCGAAGTAGCGGATTTCGCGGAAGTTGAAGAGCTTTTCGTAGAACTCGGCCCACAATGCCATGCGGCCGCGATGCACGTTGTGGGTCAGGTGGTCGATCGCGGCAATCCCGACCTCCGGCAGCTTCGGCGGGGAGGGGAGCGGCGTGAAATCGACGTCGTAGATCGTGTGGTCGCCGTAGCGGTCGACGAGATAGATGAGGCTGCCGCCGATGCCCTCGATCGCCGGGATGTTCAGCTCCATCGGCCCGACCTTGCCGTGCACGGGCTTTGCCCCGAGCGACAGCGCCCGCTCGTAGGCGCGCGCCGCGTCCTTGACGCGAAAGGCAATGGCGCACACCGACGGCCCGTGCAGCCGCGCAAAGGCCTGCGCAAAGCTCCCCGCCTCGGCGTTGACGATGAAGTTCACGTCGCCCTGCTTGTACAGGGTCACCTTCTTCGAGCGGTGCCGCGCGGCGGCGATGAAGCCCATGCGCTCGAAGAGCGCCGCCAACGCCTTCGGGTCCGGCCCGGTGTACTCGACGAACTCGAACCCGTCGGTGCCCATCGGGTTGTCCCAGAGATTGCGCGGTTCGTCCGCCATGCCATCCTCCTCGCCGTCACTGGTGGATGTGGTTGGGGAAGTCCGCCTTGCCAATGTCGTGCGCTCGCGCCCGCGGCTATGATGCGCGGGCGAGACCGGAGGGGACGGCCATGATCGTCAAGGAGCATTCTCACGCCGACATCGCGACGCCGACCGGGGCGATGCGGGTGCATCTCTTCGAGCCGGCGGCGACCGGCGCCTACCCCGGCATCGTCCTTTATTCCGAGATCTACCAGATCACCGGGCCAGTCCGCCGCATGGCGGCGTTTCTGGCGGGCCAGGGCTTTCTCGTCGCGGCGCCCGAGGTCTACCACGAGTTCGAGCCGGCCGGGACGGTCCTCGGCTACGATGCCGCCGGCACCGACCGCGGCAACGCCCTGAAATTTACGAAAGAAGTCGCCGCCTTCGACGGCGATGCGCGGGCGACGCTCGACCATTTGAAGGCGCATCCCGCGTGCAGCGGCCGGCTTGGGGTCATCGGCATCTGCCTCGGCGGCCACCTCGCCTTTCGCGCCGCGATGAACCCCGATGTCGAGGCCGCCGCCTGCTTCTACGCGACCGACATCCACGACCACCAGCTCGGCAAGGGCAATGCCGACGACAGCCTCGTGCGGGCCGGCGACATCAAGGGCGAGCTGATGATGGTCTGGGGCCGCCAGGACCCGCACATCCCGCTCGAAGGCCGCAACCTGATCCGCACGCGGCTGGAGCAGGGGGGCTCCGTCTACACCTGGCACGAGTTCAACGCGGCGCACGCGTTCATGCGCGACGAGGGGCCGCGCTACGACCCGGCCCTCGCGCATCATTGCTACGGGCTGGTCATCGAGCTGTTCAACCGCCGCCTGACCCGCTGAGGCTGGCGCCGTTGCTCTAATAACGGGTCGTCCTGGCCGGCTCGACCTGGCTCGATCCGACCATCCCTGGACGCTGCGCAGATTCGCGGGTCAAGCCCGCGAATGACGCTGTTGGGGACTTGGTCGGGCGGCCCTGAATTGGTTTAGCATGTACTGCCCTTGAAGGAGAAACCCGCCATGTCCACCGCCGCGCTGCCGCTCAACGGCTTCACCGTCATCGACCTGACCGCGCATCGCGCCGGGCCGACGGCGGTGCGGCAGCTCGCCGACTGGGGCGCCGACGTGATCAAGATCGAGGCGCCGGGCGAGCAGACCGACGCCACCGGCAGCCGCCGCGACGGCCCCGACTTCCAGAACCTGCACCGCAACAAGCGCGCCATCACGCTCAACCTCAAGAGCAAGGAAGGCCTCAAGGTCTTCATGGAGCTGGCGGCGAAGGCCGACGTCATCGTCGAGAACTACAAGTCCGACGTGAAGCACCGGCTCGGCGTCGATTACGAGTCGGTCAAGAAGGTCAACCCGCGCATCGTCTACGGCAGCATCTCCGGTTTCGGCCAGGACGGACCGTACGAAGGCCGCGCCGGGGTCGACCAGATCGCGCAGGGCATGGGCGGCCTGATGTCGATCACCGGCTTTCCGGGGCAAGGGCCGGTGCGGGTCGGCATCGCGATCAACGATACTTCCGCCGGGCTCCTGCTGTCCTGTGGCATCCTGCTGGCATTGCTCAACCGCGAGCGGACCGGCGAGGGCCAATGGGTCCATACCTCGCTGCTCGAGGCGCAGATCTTCATGCTCGACTTCCAGGCGGCGCGCTATCTGATGAAGGGCGAGGTCGCCGGCCAGGAGGGCAACAACCACCCGACCTCGCCCGGCACCGGCACGTTCCGGACCGCCGACGGCTACATCAACCTCGCCGCCTCCGGCGATAGCTTATGGCGGCGTTTCTGCGAGGCGGCCGGGGCCAAGGACCTGCTCGAAAATCCCGACTTCGCCAATGTCGTCGCACGCGCCAAGAACCGGCCGGCGCTCAACGCGCACCTCGCCGAGATCATCCGCCGCCACCCCAACGCCTGGTGGGTCGAGACGATGAGCAAGGCGGGCGTGCCGTGCGGGCCGATCAATACCATCGACCAGGTCTTTGCCGACCCGCAAGTGCAGCACCTCGGCATCGCGCGGCCGATCGATCATCCCAAGCTCGGCCCGCAGAAGGTCGTCGGCCAGCCGATCCATCTGAGCGGCTTCCCGCAGCCCGAGCGTCTGCAACCTACCCCGGACCAGGGGCAGCACACCGACGAAGTATTGCGCGGCCTTGGTTACAGCGACGCCGCGATCGCCGATTTGCGGCGCAGCGGCGCGATCTGAGGTCGTCTTACTTCGGCACCACCTCGGTGCCGACCGGGAAGAGGCTGGCGCCGGCGAGCTTCAGGTGCGCCCAGGCGAAGGGCAGTCCGATGATCGTGATGCCGAGCAGCACGGCTAGAACCAGGTGCGTGAGCGCCAGCCACCAGCCGGCGAATACGACCCAGATGACGTTGCCGAGGACGCTCAGCGGTCCGGCGTCGGGCCGCGGCCGCATCTCGTGGCCGAACGGCAGCAGCGTGTAGAGCGCGAGGCGCAACGCCGCGAACGCCCATGGCAGCCCGACGATCGTCACCGCCATGACGGCGGCGGCGATCAGCCATGCGAGCGCCGCCGGCAGCCCGCCGCACAGCAGCCAGAGAATGTTGAGCAGGATCGAGAGATCGGAAATCGGTCAGCTCATAGAAATGGCGGATGGGGCGTCGTCTCCACCTGGTCAACGACAGTCGCCCTCGCTCGTTCGTTATCTGGCCGGGCTGCAGGGGCGATTTCGCGGTCGCGGCGGTCGGCAGTTTTTGCCGCGGCGCGACAGCAACGCTTGCCTGTAGGCGGTGGCCGGAGCCGACGGCGCAACATGAAATAACAATGTTTTCAATCTTTTGAGATCGGAGCGGCAACTGGCCCGCGCGTTGCCTCCTACCTCGGCATGCGAGCCAACCCTTCATCGGCGTCGTCGCACGCCCCCGCGCATGCCGCGGCCCCGACCGTCGGTTCCGCCCCATCGCAGGCGGATGCGGCATCGTCCGGAGGCTTGTTCGGCATCCTCCTGTCCGCACTCGCGGGCCAAGGCAATCCGGCTGCGTCCGACGATAAGGAGGGGTCGGCCGGCGACGCGAAGCACCAAAAAGATCGAGATGTTTCGGGCGACTCGCCCGGAAGCGGTATGCCCGGCGACGCCGCGGCCGTCGTTCAGCCGGCAGAGGTGCCGTTCACTCTGACCGCTGCCCTCGCGCAGAGCATTGCGCCGCCATCATCGCCGGCAGCCGGCGCGGCGGCCGATCCTGCAGCCGATTCCGCGATCTCCGCGGCGCAGGCAAATCCGTCTTTGCATCACACCGGCGCAAGCGTCGCCGCCGCATTGCTCAAACCGGCAACTTCGCCTCGACCGGCCGCAACACCGACTCCCGATCCGACCTCGGCCGCAACAGATCCGGCGGCGCCGCGTGCCTTTGCGCTGCCCAAGCCGGCCGCCGCGCCGCCGCCGCGTTGGGCCCTCGCAATGGCGGCAAAGGCGGCGGCTGCGGCCACCCCGCCGCCGGCCGTTTCTGCCATGGCCCAGCAGCCCGCTCCGGCCGCCGCGATCGAGAAGGCCTCCGCCGCCGCGCCGACGGCGGTCGCAAAGGTCAGTTTCCTGCCGCGGCTCGAAAAGCCGGAAGCGGCACCCGTGGAGAGCGGCGAAGCACCGAAGGCTCCCCCTTCGGCGGCTCAGCCAGTGGCGGCGTCGGCGCCGACCGTGCTGGCCGCCGCCGTCGCCGCGGCGCCTTCGACCGACGACGGCCGGCGCGGTGACGGCGGCGTGACGCGACACGACGACGACCCATCGGCGCTAGCCCTGCCGGCCGCTCCGCCTACGGCGCCGCCGCCGGCCGCCGATGCGACCGCCGCGCCGCCGCCTAACAACACGACGCCAGCGCTCGCGCCCCCCATGATGCAAGTCGAGGCGGCGTTGCGCGATGCAATCCCCACGAAGCCGGACCGGATCGAGATCCGTCTTCACCCGGAAAGCCTCGGGACGGTCGAGGTGCGGTTGCACCTTTATGGCGACGGCAGCGTTGCGGCTCACGTCACGGCCGATCGCCCGGAGACGCTCCAGCTCCTCACCTCCGATGCTGCGCAACTCGAGCAGTCGCTGCGGGACAGCGGCCTCCAGGCCCAGGCCGGGTCCCTCAGCTTCTCGCTGCGCGGCGACCCCAACCAGCCGCAGGGCGGCGGCACGGGCCGCGGTTACAGCGGCCGCAACACTAGGCTGACGGCGATTTCAGCGACTGCCTCGACGCCGGCGCCGACGCCGGCGGTTCGCGGTCAGGCCGCAGCGGCCGGCGCTCTCGACATTCGCATCTGATCCGCGCGGGGTTCATCATGACGACGACAACCAACCTGTCCTCGCTCCTACCCGGCGCCGCCGGCTCCGGGACCGGCGGCTCCGGCACCGCCGGCGCCGCATCGGCGACCGCGGCAGCCTCTTCCGCCGGTTCCGCGGCGGCGAGCAGCGCCAGCGCCACGTTCGGCAACAACTTCAACACGTTTCTGACATTGCTGACGACCCAGCTGCAGAACCAGGATCCGTTGTCGCCGATGGACACGAACCAGTTCACGCAGCAGCTCGTCGAGTTCAGCCAGGTCGAGCAGCAGATCAACACCAACAACAACCTGACGAACCTGATCACCCTCCAGAACCAGGCGGATTTGATGAGCGCCCAGTCGCTCGTGGGCCAGACCGGTGAGTTCACCGCCGCGAAGGCGCCGCTCGTCAACGGCGCTGCAAACTTCAGCTATACGCTCCCCAGCACCGCGGCGAACACGACGCTGGCGATCGCTAATGCCCAGGGGTCGATCGTCTGGGCCGGGTCGGGCCAGACCGCCGCCGGCACCTACAACTTCACCTGGAACGGAGAGGACATGAACGGCGCCTCCCAGCCGGCGGGCGTCTATACGCTCCAGATCAACGCCACTGGCGCCGACGGTTCGACGATCACGCCGACGATCGCCGCCTTCGCGCCGATCGACCAGGTCAGCACGCAGAACGGCACGACGACGTTCTCCAGCGGCGGCCAGAGCTACCCGATCAGCCAGCTGATCGGCGTGCAGAAATCGTCGAGCTGAATGGCGGCAGGAATTGCCGGGCAAGAACCGCAGCGCTGATCTTCAACGCCCGCGGCAGGCCGCCTAACAGGCTGCAAATACGAGAAGTTCGCTTGGTACGCCGGTTGCGATCACAGACACGACTCCACGGAGGTTGAGCGACAATGGCCAGTCTCTTCGACGCCATGAATACCGCGGTCAGCGGCCTGTCCGCCCAAGGCATCGCGATGAGCAATATTTCGAACAATATTGCGAACGCCCAGACCGTCGGGTTCAAGGGCACCAATACGTCCTTTGCCGATCTCGTCAGCGCAGGCAGCCTGACGACCGACGCCACCGGGGTCGGCTCCCGCTCGATCAGCACCAGCGACGTGAGCGGGCAGGGCACGCTGACCACCGCCACCTCCGGCACCGATCTCGCGATTTCCGGCAACGGGTTCTTCGCGGTGCAGACCGGCCAGGTGAACGCCAACGGCACCGTCAGCTTCCCCGGGCCGATCCAGTACACCCGGCGCGGCGATTTCTCGACCAGCGCCCAGGGCTATCTTGTCAACAGCGTCGGCGCCTACCTCGAAGGCTACGCGATCGACCAGAAGACCGGTTTTCCCGACAATTCGACGCTGGTGCCGATCCAGATCTCGAACAGCGTCAACGCGCCGGTCGCGACCAGCTCGATGACGCTCGACGCAAACCTGCCGGCCAATGCGACCACCGGCGTTGCGCTTCCGCCGACGACCTTGCAGGTCTACGACGCGGTCGGCAACGCCCACGACGTGCAGCTCAACTGGACGCCGAACGGCAGCGGCGCGTGGACGGCGGAGGTCGTCATCCCCGACGCCACCGGCGGCGGTTTCGACAACAAACTGAACGCGACGTTCGGCGCCGGCGGCGCCGGCGTCAATGCCGGTACGCTTCAGACACTCGCCGATGGCGGCGGCGGCGCCTTCACGACGACGACCGCTCCCGGCGCGGCGCAGGCGACGTTCAGCGTCGATTTCGGCAGCGGCCCGCAGAGCATCACGCTCAACCTCGGCACCTACAACCAGACGGGCGGCCTGACCCAATTCTCTTCGCCGACCAAGGAAGTGACGGTTTCGTCGAGCAGCCAGAACGGCCTGCCGCAGGGCACGTTCCAGTCGCTCAGCATCGACGGGACCGGCAACGTTTCGGCCAATTACAGCAACGGCCAGACCGTCACGTTGTACCAGCTGCCGCTGGCGCAGTTCCAGAATCCAGACGGGCTGTCGCCGGTCTCCGGCAGCCTCTTCATTCCGACGGCGACCAGCGGCACCGCGATCCTCGGAACTGCCGGCCAGGGCATCGCCGGCACGATCCAGAGCAGCGAATTGGAGAACTCCAACGTCGATCTGACGAGCGAGTTCACCAAGATGATCCAGACGCAGCAGGTCTATTCCGCCAACAGCCGCTCGATCACGACGGCGAACAACATGCTTAACGACCTGCTCAGCATCATCCACCCGTAAGCGCGCCGGCCTAGCGAAGGCACCCGTTCATGTCGCTGTTCGACAGCCTCAACATCGCGGCGAGCAGTCTGCGCACGCTCGAAAGCTCGATTTCGATCATCTCGCAGAACGTCGCGAATGCGCAGACGCCGAACTACGCGGCGCGAACGCCAGTCGTCAATGCGATCGAACCGGGGGGCGGCGTCGAGATCGCCTCGGTGCAGCGGGCGACCGACCAGGCGCTGCAGCAGCAGACCCTGACGCAATCCTCGCAGGCCGCCGGGGATTCGGCGCTGTCGAACCTCTACCAGCAGCTCGAAAACGTCACCGGCGGCAGCAGCGGCACGCCGATCCTCTCCGGCGCGATGACGCAGTTTCAGAGCGCCTGGCAGGCTTACGAGGCTTCGCCCGAAAGCACCGCGGCGCAGCAGAACCTGCTGCAGAGCGCCACCGGTTTGACGCAGGCGCTGAGCAATACCGCGGCCGGCGTGCAGCAGTTGCAGACGGCGGCGCAGGCCAATGTCGGCAACGACGTCACCAGCCTCAACAGCAATCTCGCGACGATCGCCAAACTCAATACCGAGATCATCGCAGCACAGGGCTCCAAGACGGACGTTTCCGGCCTCGAAGACCAGCGCGACGCCGCCATCGCCTCGGTGGCGCAGCTGGTGTCGATCCGCACCGTCGCCCGCTCCGACGGCAGCGTCGCGGTATTCATGCCGAACGGGCTGTCGTTGGCGTCCACGACCGCCGCGTCTTTCTCGTGGGACGGCACCAACATCACGGATGCGGGGTCCGCCACCTCGCTGAATTCCAGTTTCCAGGGCGGCAGCATCGGCGCAACGCTGGGTTTCGTCGCGACCGACGCAGCCTCGGTTGCGTCCGCCGACCCGAGCCTCGGCGTCCTGCAGAAACTGAGCAATCAGCTCAACGCGTTCGCGCAGAGCTTCTACGACACGACGGCGGCTCCGCCGCCCGCCTTCGAGGCGGCGTACGACGGCGCGACGACGGAGCCCGGAGAGCTGGCGAGCAGCTTTTTCACGACCTCGGATGGGTCCGCCGCCGCCAACGCCTTCGACCTAGTCGTCAACCCGAGCCTGCTCAACGGCACCAACCAGATCAAGCAGGCCGCCGCCACGCCGGTCGTCGCGGCGCTGACCAAGACCAACCAGTCGCTGAACGCGGGCGCGCTGTCCGTCAGCAACCAGACCTACGCCGGCATTGCCGACGCGATCATGGGTACGGTCAGCGCCAACGCCGCCGGCGCCAGCAGTGCGGCCAAAAGCTCGGCCGCGGTCAGCACCGCACTGTCGGCGCAGTTGTCGAGCGAGACCGGCGTCAACCTCGACCAGCAGATGTCGCAGCTGATCGTGCTCCAGAACAGTTATTCGGCTTCGGCGCGGGTCATGACCGCGGCCAACGCGATGCTGACGGCGTTGATGGCGATCGGGCAGTGAGGACACGCAGATGACCATGGGCGTCAGCAACCTCGGCACGCTCTCGCTGCTGACTTTCATCATGCAGAACAACGACACCCAGCTGAACACGCTGGGGACGGAGCTGTCGTCCGGTCAGGCGTCGCAGTCCCTGAGCGGCTACGGCCCGCAGGCACAGCCCGTGCTGAACCTGAACGCGACGATCGCAGCCGCCAATGCCTATGTCAGCACGTCGACGACGGTTTCGACCTACCTCAGCGGCACCGACACCTCGCTTACCGAGCTGATCAAAGACGCCAACCAGCTCAGCAAGGGCCTCACCGACCTCAGCACCAACGCCGGCAGCTTCAGCGTCACGGCGTTGACGGGACTCGTCAGCGGATTGGGCCTCGACGTCACGACGACGCTCAACACGCAGGTCGGCAACCGCTACATCTTTGCCGGCACGCGCTACAACACGCCCCCGGTGCTCGACATCAACTCGCTGCCGGCGCCGGGCGCGCCGACCGCGTTCGCGGCAGTCACATCGCCGCTGCTGCCCGCCTACGACACCGACGCCGCCGCCAATCCCGGCGGCGAGGCCTCGGCCTGGGCGCAATCCACCGCCACGATCGCCGCCAGCGAAACGATCAGCTACGGCGTCAGCAGCAACGACACGCCGATCCAGCAGCTGGTCTACGCGCTGCAGAACGCCGCCGCGGCGACGAATTCGTCCGGCGCCACCCAGGCGCAGTACGTGAGCCTGGCGCAGGATGCGGTGCAGCAGGCCATTGCCGGCCTGCAGAACCTTCAGGCCAAGAACGGCGCCGTCATGTCGCAGGTCAACAATACTCAGACGGCGCAGAAACAGTCCGTCGCGACCCTGACGGGCATGCTGAACGGCATCACCGGCGTCGATACGACGAAGGTCAGCGTCCAGATCGCCAGCCTGCAAACGCAGATGCAGGCCTCCTACAGAGTGACGAGCACGCTGTTGAACCTGTCGCTCGCCAACTACCTGTCCGGCTCCGGCGCGGCATAGGAAACGGCGATGTCGGGCGTCACAAAATCGCAGCGAATCCGGCCGATTTCGGGTGGGCCAGACACCTCCCGAAAGGGCTTTTTAACCAAGTTCCGCGATCCTTCCGAGGTCGGGATCCATTCTCGGCGCGCGGACAATCGGGACGGCTCGATGGATTTGCCCAGCACGACAGCATTGCGGCGTTCGTCGCGGGCGACGCGGCGCAGCGCCGGCCCGGCCCGCGCCACATCGCCTGGCCAAGCGGCGGGCGAAGAGAACCTGCTGTCCCGCTATCGTCAGTTCGACGGCAAGTCGGTGCTCGTCACCGGCGGCACCGGTTCGTTCGGCCGCCTGTTCATCCGCAACCTGATGGCGCGCAGCCGGCCGGAACGGCTCATCGTGTTCTCGCGCGACGAGTTCAAGCAATACGAGATGCAGCAGATGCTGCAAGGGCCGGAAGCGGCGGCGCTGCGCTTTTTCATCGGCGACGTGCGCGACCCCGAACGGCTCGATCTTGCCGCCCGCGAGGTCGATATCATCGTCCATGCCGCCGCGCTGAAGCATGTGCCGGCGGCGGAGTATAACCCGTTCGAGTGCATCCGCACGAACATCACCGGCGCCGAGAACGTCGTGCGGGCGGCGCTGCGCAACGACGTGTCGCGCGTCATCGCGCTGTCTACCGACAAGGCCGCGAGCCCGATCAACCTCTACGGCGCCACCAAGCTCGCCTCGGACAAGATTTTCGTCGCCGCCAACAATCTCGCCGGCTCGCGCGCGACCCGGTTCGCGGTCGTGCGCTACGGCAACGTCGTCGGCTCGCGCGGCAGCGTCATTCCGCTGTTCCGCCGCCTCGTCGCGGAAGGCGCCGACAGCCTGCCCGTCACCGATCTGCGCATGACCCGCTTCTGGATCACCTTGCAGCAGGGCGTCGATTTCGTCGTGTCGTCGCTGGCGATGATGCATGGCGGCGAAATTTTCGTGCCGAAGATCCCGAGCATGCGCATCGCCGACCTGGCGCGCGCGATGGGTCCGGACCTGCAGCAGCGCGTCGTCGGCATCCGCCCCGGCGAGAAGCTGCACGAGGTCATGATCACCGAGGACGACTCGCGCCAGACCTTGGAGTTGGGCGACCGCTACGTCATCGAGCCGGTGTTCAGCTTCTGGGACCGCACGCCGTATCTGGAGCGCGGCGCTAAGCCGGTGCACGAGGGCTTCCGCTATTCCAGCGACACCAACACGGCCTGGCTCGAAGACGGCGAACTCGCCCGCATGATCGCGGAGGCCGCGTGATGGCGGCCGCAATGCGTCATCTGCCCTACGGGCGGCAGTGCATCGACGAGGCCGATATCGCCGCCGTCGCCGCCGTGCTGCGCAGCGACTATCTGACGACCGGCCCCGCCGTTGCCGCGTTCGCGACCCGCCTCTGCGAAATCACCGAGGCGCCGCATGCAATCGCCTGCGCCAACGGCACCGCGGCGCTGCATCTGGCTTGCGCGGCCCTGGGTTTGGGCGACGGCGACGCCGTCGTCGTTCCGTCGATCACGTTCCTCGCGACCGCCAACGCCCCGCGTATGACGGGGGCCGAGGTCGTCTTCGCCGATGTCGATCCCGATACCGGCCTGATGCAGCCGGACCATTTCAGCGAGGCGCTGGCGCGGGCGGATGCGGCAGGGCTGCGCGTGCGCGCCGTCTTGCCGGTGCATCTCGCCGGCCAATGCGCCGACCTGCCGTCGCTGGGGGAGATCGCCCGCGCCCGCGGCATCGCCGTTATCGAGGACGCCTGCCACGCGCTTGGCGGCGCCTACGCGCGCGGCGGCCAGGGCTGGGCGCCGGTCGGCGCCTGCCTCGATGGCGACATGGCAATCTTTTCCTTCCACCCGGTCAAGAATGCGACGACCGGGGAGGGCGGGGCGGTCACGACACGCGATCCGGCATTGGCCGCCCGCCTCGACCGGCTGCGCTGCCACGGCATGGTGCGCGAGCCGGCGCTGTTCCGGCAGCCGGAAATGGCCTTCTCCGACGAAGGGCCCGCGAATCCCTGGTATTACGAGATGCCGGAGCTTGGCTGGAATTACCGCCTCACCGATATCCAGGCCGCGCTAGGCTTGAGCCAGCTCGGTAAATTGCGGCGGTTCCTTGCGGAACGGCAGCGGCTGGCGGCGCTTTACGACGCCGCATTGGCGCCGCTCGCGCCGCTGGTGCGGCCGATTTCGCAAAGCCGGGGTTGCCGGTCGGGCTGGCATCTCTACCCGGTTTTGATCGACTTCACTCGCTGCCGCACCGACCGCGCCGAATTGATGCGGCGGCTGCGGGCGCGCGGCGTCGGCACGCAGGTGCATTACATCCCGGTGCACCGCCAGCCCTATTACCGCGACCGCTACGGCCTCGCCGATTTGCCCGGCGCCGACGCCTATTACGCCCGCACCTTGTCGCTGCCGCTGTTCGTCGGCATGAGCGATGAGGACGTCGCCTATGTCTGCGATGAGCTGGCGGAGGCCGTGGCCGGAGTGGCGGAGGCGGCGGCATGACAATCGCCTGCATCGTCCAGGCCCGCATGGGCTCGACCCGGCTGCCGGGAAAGGTCATGCGCCGCCTCGCCGGCGACACCGTCCTGGCGCACGTGTTGCGCCGCTGCCAGGCGATCCCGGGTGTCGATTGCGTCGTCTGCGCCACCGTCGCCGGCGCCGGCGACGACATCGTGGCGCAGGAGGCGGAGCGGATCGGCGCGATCGTGTTCCGCGGCGACGAGCGCGACGTGCTCGGCCGCTACCGCGACGCCGCCTCCATGGTCGGCGCCGACCGCGTGCTGCGCGTCACCAGCGATTGTCCGCTGATCGACCCCGGCGTGTGCGGCCGAGTGCTCGCGCTGTGCGGGCTGGGGCGGGCGGAATTCGCCACCAACAACATGCCGCCGTCCTGGCCGCACGGGCTCGATTGCGAAGCCTTCACGATGGATCTGCTGGAGCGCGCGGCGGCGGCCGCGGTGCTGCCCGACCACCGTGAACATGTCTCCGGCTGGATGCGCGAGACCCGCGGCATCGCCCGCGCCAATCTGCCCGGTCCCGGCGGCAGCCTTACCGAGCACCGCTGGACCCTCGACTATCGAAGACCTGGCCTTTTTCGAACGCGTCTTCGCCTTGCTACCGCCGGCGCCGGCGTTGCCGGCGATGGCAGAGGTGCTCGCCCTGCTGGCGGCCCACCCGGACATCACTGCGATCAACGCGCATCGGAGGGCGGCATGAGCGGCGATCGGGTTCTCGTCATCGCCGCCCATCCCGACGACGAAGTGCTCGGCTGCGGCGGCGTCATCGGCCGCCATGCAGCCGCGGGCGACGCGGTCCAAATCATGTTCCTCGCCGACGGCGTCGGCGCTCGGCTCGCCGCCAACCCGGCCGAGATCGAGCTGCGTCGCCGCTCGGCCCTCGATGCGGCGGAAGAGCTCGGCGCGTTGCCGCCGATGTTCTTCTCTTTCCCGGACAACCGGCTCGACAGCGTGCCGCTGCTCGACCTCGTGCGGGCCGTCGAAGGCGTCATCGCAGAGACGGCGCCGCGCCGCGTCTACACGCACCATGCCGGCGACCTCAATGTAGACCATCGCCGCGTGCATCAAGCGGCGTTGACGGCCTGCCGGCCGCAGACGGGGCACTCGGTCGAGCGCATTTACGCATTCGAGGTGCCGTCCGCGACCGAGTGGGGCGGCGCCGGTTTCGGTCCTGCGTTCCAGCCGGACCGGTTCGTGAATATCGCACCATGGCTCGCCCGCAAGCACGCCGCGCTCGAATGCTACGGCAATGAGCTGCGCGAATGGCCGCATCCGCGCTCGCGCGACGGCATCGACAATCTCGCGCGCTGGCGCGGCGCGACCGCCGGAATGGAAGCAGCCGAAGCCTTCATGACCCTGCGTCACCTCGATCGCTGATCCCTTTTAGCGCCTGTCGGGAAAGGAACAACAATGAACGCCTACGTGAAACAGCAGCAAGCCGCGCTCGGCGCCGCGCCGCAGCAGGCGGAGGCATGGGCGCTGACCACCGCCGCGCGACGGCTCTCCGAGGCGAAAGGCAGCGGCGATTCCGAAACGATCCTCACCGCCGTGCGGCTCAATTGGCGGCTGTGGACGATCTTTCAGTCCAACCTCGCCGACCCCGATTGCGGCGTCCCCGACGAGATCCGCGGCAACCTGCTCAGCCTTGCCAACTTCATCGACAAGCGTTCGGTGGCGCTCTTGCTCGACGCCGACCCGCAGAAGGTTGACGTGCTGATCAACATCAACCGCCAGATCGCGGCCGGGCTGCTCGGTGACGCCAGGCCCGACGAGGCGGCGCAGGCGACGGCGGCCTAGCGGGCGCCCGAAGCGAAAGGTCCTTCAGAATGGCTCTGCGCATCACGCTTGAACCCGGCAAGAAGATCATCGTCAACGGCGCGGTGATCGAGAACACCGGCGGTTCCGCGACGCTCAAGATTCACAACAAGGCCAACATCCTGCGCGGCAATGACGTGATGACGGAGAAGGAAGCGAATACGCCGGCGCGCCGCCTCTATCATGCCTTGCAGAGCGCGTATCTGTTCGAAGGCAACCGCGGCGAATACCTGGAGCGCTTTCGCCAGTTCGTTACAGATTATGTCGCTGCGGCGCCGAGCGCTCGTGACATTGCCGACAAGACGCTGAACCTTGTCGCCGCCGGCGACTACTACGGCGCACTGAAATCCGCGCGCAAGCTGCTGGGCCACGAAGAAGCGCGGCTGCGCAGCATGGCGCCGGCACCGCGGCCGAAAGTCCTTTCCGCCAGAGCGATGTAGACGGCCCGCCAACAGGCAACCAGGAGGAAGCGATGCGCGAGAATGACCGCATTTAGCCGATGTTGTCGCGGCATTTCGGAAAACTCCCGCGCAACTTCGACAACCAGAACCGGCGCGTCTGACGCTCCGATGAGTCTCATATCCGATCTTGCACAGAAGGAATTGGTACCATGTCGAACGATGTCACCTTAACGGCGGCCGCCAGGAACATTCTGCTGACATTGCAGGGTACGCAGTCGCAGATGGCCACATCGCAGAACGCCCTTGCGACGGGCCAGAAGGTCTCCAGTGTCACCGACAACGCGGTGGCCTATTTCCAGGCGCAGTCGCTCAACAACCGCGCCAACGACTTCACCAACTACAAGAGCGGCATCGACCAGGGCATCAGCGGCTTGCAGGCGGCGTTGAACGCGACCAGCGGGATCAACAGCATCCTGCAGCAGATGAAGGGCATCGTGCAGGCGGCCGAGAGCCAGTCGCCGTCGCAGCGAGCCGCTGCCACGGCCCAGTTCAACGAGCTCGGCGCGCAGATCGCGCAGCTGACGCTGGACGCCAGCTACCAGGGCCTCAACCTGCTGTCGTCCTCGTCCAACGACCTGAAGGTGCAGTTCAGCGAACGATCGAGCGCCTCTTTCCTTGAGGTAACCGGCTTTGCCCTCGTGAACGGCACCTCGAACGCCGCTGCGGGCACGGAAAACCTGTTCACCGACGTGCTCGTCTACGACTCCGCGATGAACTTCCATTTCTCGATCGCGGTCCAGGACACGGGGCTTGTCGTGTCGGTGGCGGGATTCTCGTCGATGGATGTGACCGATCCTACGTCGGGCGCAAACATGGCGTCGGCCTTCGCCGCCACCATCAATCGGCTCGACAACGCGATCAGCAACCTCCAGGGGATTAGCGCCTCGCTCGGCACCAACGTCGCGATCCTGCAGACGCGCCTCAGCTTCTCGAGCGATTACATCAACACGCTGACCGATGGCGCCAACAAGCTGACCTTGGCCGACCTCAACGAGGAGGCCGCCAACCTGCAAGCCTTGCAGACGCGCCAGCAGTTGGGCATCCAGGCGTTGTCCATCTCCGGCCAGCAGCAACAGGCGATCCTGCAGCTGTTGCATTAAATGATTCGGTACTTTTCTCTCATCGCCGGGCTTCACCCGGCGATCGACGGACTCGGCAATGGCCGGGTCACGCCCACGGCTGTCCGGCTTAGGAAAAAGGAGCCGCTTCGGAGCCTTCTGGAGCGGGGATTCAATCTCCGAAGCCGCCTTGCCGGGCTTGGCCCGGCCATCCACGCCGATGTCCGTTGACGAGAACAACCGGAAGGAGGCGTGGATGCCCGGCCCAAGGCCGGGCAAGGGGGCGTATTCGGTTGTCCGACATCGAAATCACAACCAGGTTCACTAAACCGGACAGCCGTGGGTCAAGCCCGGCCATGACGGCTCGTCCAGAGAGCGACCCCGTACGATCAGGAACTGCGCTAGCGTTTCGCGGTCGGCGACAGGGTGCTCATGAGGTCGCCGCGGTATTCGAAGCGGCCGACATGGGTCAGCCGGCTGTTGAGGTTGGCCCAAATCTCGCCACCCATGTCGGTCCACCGCTTGCAGAAGGTGAAGTCTTCGCTGAGATAAGTGCCGCTGTCGCGGTCGATCATGCAGTCGAAAAAGGCGTGACGGTCGCCCTGGTCGAGCTCGAAGTCGCGCACCGCTTGAATGTTCTTGTACGCGGTCTCGGGATACTGCTCCGCCATCAGCGAGAAGACCCGGCGCTTGATCATCATGAAGCCGGTGCCGACGTACCGGACCTGTGCGAAACCGTTGACCGCGGCGATATTGCCCGGGTCTGCATAGTCCACGACGTACGACAGCGCGCTCGGCAGCAGGTCTTCGCTTCCGGCAAGCGCCTTCTCCCGCACCGCGCTCCAATCCAGGTTCTTTACCGGATAAATCGCGCCGACGACGTCGCGGTCGAAATCGAGCAGCGCAAAGACCTGCTCGGGTTCGAAGCCGATATCGGCATCGACGAACAGCAGATGGGTCGCGGTCTCGTCTTCGAGAAACTGCGTCACCACGACATTGCGGGCGCGCGTGATAAGGGCATCGCCGCCGAGCAGCCTGAACGAGAGGCCGATGTTGCGCCCGCTGCAGGCGGCGTAAAGCTTGATCATCGAAATCATGTAATGCTGCGTCACGTTCCCGCCGTAGCACGGCGTGCCGATGACGATATGCGGAGCTGCGGTTGGACGATCCGGTGATTCTGGTGGCATTTCAGTGATGCCGATAAGGTTTGGGAAAATTTATCGTAAGAAATTATCCCCGGTGCGGCAATCGCAGCAATAGTGTTCAGATGCAGAAAATATTGCCCCCGGCGCGTCTGCTGTTGCTGACCGGTTCTACCGAAGCCGCGGTATTGGCGCCGCATCTGTCGCAGCATAATCCCGAATGTGCGATTGCGCCGGCGGAGACGCTGGCGGCGCTCGAAAGGGCGCTCGACCGGGGCGACCCGGCGCGGACCCGTCTCGTCGCCTTCTGCACCGCGGTGATCGTGCCGGCGCGGATTCTCGACCGGCTTGGCGGCGGCGCGTACAATTTCCATCCCGGGCCGCCCACCTACCCCGGCCGCTATCCCGCCTGCTGGGGCAGCTATGAAGGCGCGACGCGGTTCGGCGCGACGCTCCATGAGATGCGCGCGCGCGTGGACGAGGGACCGATCGTCGCCGTCGAATGGTTCGACGTGACGCCGCCGATCGGACATGACGCCTTGTCGGAGCGCGCGCTGCGCGCCACGGTAGACCTCTTCCGCCGCTATGCTCCCCGCCTTGTCGCGGAGGCCGCATTGCCCACGGACGCACGGCTTGCCTGGAGCGGGCGCAAGTGGCGGCTATCGGATTACGAGGCGATGTGCCGCTTGCCGCCCGATATCGACGCAGCCGAATTCGCGCGACGCCGGCGCGCCTTCGCCGAGATGCCGGACGCGCGTCTGACGATCGAGCTCCATGGCACCTGTTTCACTTGGCAAGCGCTGGCTGAAAGCGATCGTTGTTAACGAATCATAAGATATCTCTAAGAACATGGTAACCAAATTTGGCATTACCCAAAAGTTAATTGCTTGTATTCTAGAAGTTATATTGGCGATTGACATTGACCGAGTGGGCCGTTTGCAGTTTTATCTCGGCCAGTCGCGGCAAGAATGACGCGATCGGTTGCCGGTCGAGAATGGCCGGCAGGTTTCTCAGAAGGAGAAGTGTATGTCGAACGTCACGCTTACCGCCGCTGCGCGCAACATCCTGCTTACGTTGAACAGCACGCAGCAGTCTATGACGACAGCGCAGAATGCGTTGGCGACGGGCCAGAAGGTCTCGAGCGTCACCGACAACGCCGTCGCGTACTTTCAGGCCCAATCCCTGAACAATCGGGCCAACAGCTTCACGACCTTTCAATCCAACATGGACCAGGGCGTCAGCGCCCTGCAGGCTGCGCTTACCGCAACCAGCGGCATCAACAGCCTGTTGCAGCAGATGAAAGGTATCGTGCAGGCGGCCGAGAGCGAGTCGACCTCGCAGCGGGTCGCGGCCACGGCGCAGTTCAACGAGCTCGGCGCGCAGATCGCCCAGCTGACGCAGGACGCCAGCTACCAGGGCCTCAACCTGCTGTCCTCCTCGTCAAACGACCTGAAGGTGCAGTTCAGCGAGCGCGCCAGCGCCTCGTTCCTGCAGGTGACCGGCTTCGCGCTCGTCAACGGCACCTCGAACGCCGCCGCGACCACGGAGAACCTGTTCACCGACGCGCTCGTCTTCGACTCCGCGATGAACTTCCATTTCTCGATCGCGGTTCAGGACACGGGCGCGGTCGTATCCGTCGCCGGCTTCTCGTCGATGGACGTTACCGATCCGACCTCGGGCGCGAACATGGCATCGGCTTTTGCCGCGGCCATCAACCGCCTCGACAACGCGATCACCAACCTGCAGGGCATCAGCGCCTCGCTCGGCACCAACGTCGCCATCCTGCAGACGCGCATCAGCTTCACGAGCGACTACGTGAACACGCTCCAGGGCGGTGCCAACAAGCTGACCTTGGCCGACCTCAACGAGGAGGGCGCCAATCTGCAGGCGTTGCAGACGCGCCAGCAGTTGGGCATTCAGGCCTTGTCGATCTCCGGCCAGCAGCAGCAGGCGATCCTGCAGCTGCTGCATTAACCAGGAAGAGCGATCGGAAGCGCCCCGCAAGGGCGCTTCCTTTCCGCGTTGTTTACCATTTTCTGCTTTACCCCGGAGGCATCGCAACATCGCCAAAGACCGCCGCCCATGTCCTCCGCCCTCGCCCAAACACCTTTTCCAAACGACGCCCACGCCGCGGTGCGCCAGAGCCTCGACGCGCTGGCCGCAAACGATGTGGCGCTGGCGCTGGCGGCGGCCGAGACGGCGCTGCGGTCGCATCCGGAATTCCCGCCCGCCTGTCATGCGGTAGGGCTTGCCGCCCTGCGGCTGGGGCGACTGGCCAATGCCATCCAGCTCTTTGAACGCGCCCACGCCGCCGATCCGGCGACGTTCGAACATGCCGAGGCGCTTGCCATCGGTTACGCCGCGGCCGGGCGCCTCGTCGATTCCCTGTATTACGGCAAGCTCGCAACGGCGCTGACGCCGAGCGCCGAATTTTCCGATCTGTTGCCGCCCTGGGTCGGCACGTTCGCCGATCATTTCCGCCTGATCCAGGATGATCCGCTGGTGTCGCGCGGCAACGCGCTGCTTGCTGCGGGGCAGGCGGATGCGGCGCGTGAGCTGTTCAGGCAGGAAATCGAACTCGATAGGCATTCCGCCGCCGGGTGGCGCGGCCTCGCGGCGGCCTCGCTCGCCGCCGGCCGTCCCGCCGATGCGGTCGTGGCTTCGCAGGCACTCTGCGAGGTCGAACCGGAGCGAGCGGTGAACCTCGCCGCGTTGGGCTGCGCGCTCAGCGCTGCTGGCCGACATGCCGAGGCTCATGCGTCCTATCGCGAGGCTAAAGCCCTAGGCTCCGAGCCCGACATCGACGCCTCAGCGATTGCCGCGCTCGTCGCCGATCCGGCGACGCCGCGGGCGACGCTCGCCGCCGAACTCGGAACCGTCGCCGCACATCGTCCGCCGTGTCCGCGACGGCCGACGGCGCCGACGTCGCCCGTGGGCCGGCCGCTCCGCGTCGGCTTTTTGTCGGCCCGCTTTCGCGCCGGCGCCGGCCTCGATCTGTTTCTGCCGATCATCGAGAGCCGAGACCGCGCCGCCTGGCATGTCTTTCTCTACGATTGCGGGGCCGGCGACGACGCGCTCGGCCGCCGCTTGCGCAATGCCGCGGCCTCGGTGACGGAGCTTGCCGAGGTCGACGACGACACCGCGGCACTCTTGATCGGCAACGACGCGATCGACGTGCTGATCGATCTGGATCTGCACGAGCCGGGTTGGCGATGGGGCATCGTCGCACAGCGCCCGGCGGCCGCGATGCTCGGTTGGCTCGGCCTTGAGGAGACCGGATCCGCCCTCGGCTACGACGCGATGCTCGGCGATCGCTGGACGCACGGCGACGGCACGGACGTCGTGGCGATGCCCGACGGGGTTTTCTGCGTGCCGGGCGACGCTATCGTCGCCGGCGACGCGGCTCGGCCGCAGGCGGAGCGGGCGATCTTCGCCACCCTCGCGACGCCGGCGCAGGTCACGGCGGACGCGGTTGGTGTCTGGGGGAAAATTCTCGCCGCGGTGCCGAACGCATCGCTCCACCTCGACCCCCTACGCCTTTACGGCGTGGCCGAGCAGATCCGGGAGCAACTGGCGACGCAGGGGTTGGGCGCACAGGTTTTGCTGGAGCCTGAGCCGGTTGCCGATGTCGTCCTCGACCCGCCCGGGGCCGCAGTGTGCCCCGAGCTGGTGTTGGCCGCCCTGCGGTCGGGAGCGCCGGTCGTGACCCTGCCGGGCGACATCCCGGCGCGGCGGCGCGTTGCGAGCATGCTGCGCGCTCTCGGTCTCGACGCTCTCGTCGCTGCCGACCGGGAGGACTACGTTCGGCGCGCGGTTCGCCTGGCCGAGCCGCAGGCGCGGGCGGCGGCCGTCGCGGAAATCGCGGCGCGCCCGAGCGGCGAAAGGCTGACCCCGGCGGCGCGCGCCGCCGCGCTGCATGACGCGCTGCGCCGCTTTTTGGCCGGGAGGCCGGGATGACCGGAATGCTCGCGGCGGCGCCCGACGCCGAGTTGTTCGAACGCAATCTCGCGGCGCTCGAACTGCGGGCGCCGGGTCTGACCCCGATGCTGCGGGGCATCGACGCGCCGCAATCGCGTCTCGTCGGCAGCGAGGCCGGCGGCGACCTCAACATCGATCTCGGCCATACCGGGTTCTACGACCCGAACGGGCGCGCTTTTGTGGAGCAGCAGCTCGCGAATTATCGGCTGCGCCCGACGCGGATGTACATCAACCTGCCGAAATGTCCGGCGACGCCGCATTACATGTCGGACTTCGTGCTGCGCGACGTGTTCGACCATTTCCGAGGCCTCTCCGTCCCGGCCAAGCCGGCGAACCCGCACGAGCACGCCGGCTTCATGATCGTCTATGGCATCGGCCTCGGCCTGCACCTGCCGGAGCTGGTCGAGAAGTACGACTTCCGTCACCTGATCCTGATCGAGCAGTTTCCGGAGTTCATCTATCACAGCATGCATGTCGTCGATTGGGCGGCGTGGCTCGACACGCTGAGCGAGCGCGGCGGCACGGTGCGCTTCCTGATCGGCCGCGACCCGGCGCAGATGGCGCACCGCCTCTACTGGGATCTGCGCAGCGCCCAGTTCGCGCTGATCGACGGCGCCTACGTCTACCGTCACTACCACTCCTATCTACTCGACCAGGCCGAAAAGCTGTTCATCGAAAAGCTGCCGGTGCTCGGCGTCGCCGCGGGCTTTTTCGAGGACGAGGAGAAGATGCTGCGCAACAGCTTCTTCAACCTGCTCGACTACCGCTTCTCGCTGCTCGAACCGCGGCCGCGTCTGGAGAAGCCGGTGCCGGCCATCATTGTCGGCTCGGGGCCGTCGATCGACGCTGCGATCGAGGAGGTCCGGCGGCTGCAAGGTCAGGCGGTGATATTCTCGTGCGGCACCTCCCTCGGCGTCTTGCTGCGCAACGGCATCAAGCCCGATTTCCACTGCGAGATCGAGAACGACCCGCAGGTCTGGGAGCATCTTTCCGATTACCGGAAATGGACCGATTTCGACGGCATCACGCTGATCGCCTCGACGACCGTCGATCCCCGCGTCCCCGGGCTGTTCCCCGAGCGCATGCTGTTCTTCCGCGACACCGTCTCGTCCACCGGCTTTTTCGGCAAGGGCTTCACCGAATTCTACGGCACCGCGCCGACGGTCACCAATCTCGGCTTGCGCGCCGCTTTCACGTTCGGTTTTAAGGAGGTCTACCTGTTCGGGGTCGATCTCGGCACCCGGGACCCGCAGTCGCACCACTCGAAGGACAGTTTCTACCTGACCGACGAGACCTGGCAGCAGACCTACGCCAAACAGGTCGAACCGATGTGTCACGAATTGCCGGCGAATTTCGGCGGCGTCGCGCACACCAACCGCATCCTGCTATGGGCACGGCTGCTGATGGCCGGCATCCTCGAACAGTACCGCGACTGCCGGGTCTACAATTGCAGTGACGGCGTGCAAATCCCGAACACGGTGCCGCGCCTGCCGTCGCGCATCAAGTTGGCGGCAACGGCGGAGGCGAAGCGCCGCACGCTGCGCCGCCTCGCCGACGAGGTCGTCCGCAAAGAGGCGGGCGCGCTGATCGACCGCGCCGCGATCGTCCGGCTGCGCGACGAACTGGCCGCTTTCTACAGCGAGTTCGACGGCATCCTGACCACGGCACGCGACCAGGAATGGGATTTCCTCGCCTTTCATGACGCGCTCGATGCCCTGCTGGCGGACGAGCGCGGCCGTGAATTTCACGAGACGGTGAGGCAGGTCAACCGCGGCACGTTCATGACGATCCTGCAGTGCGGTTATTTTTTGGCACGGCGTCTGCCCGAGGGGGTTCGGCCGGAGTACATGCGCGTCTTCGTGGCGGCAGTCGCCGCCGTCGCCGAACGCATGCGTCTCCAGACCGACGGGTGGCTCGCCGGTTTTCTCGACAGCATCGATCGTCGGATGGCGGCGTGACGGGGGAACCTGCGTGTCAAGGAGAGAGCACCCATGAGCACTCTGACCCCCGTCGGCGGCGGCCACCTCGCCGTCGGCGCCGGCCCCGAAACCACCGGCCCGGTACAATCGACTGGGTCGCCGCCGGCTGACCCCGCCCCCGTTGCGGCTGCGGCCTCAGCGCCGGCGGCGCATGGCGTCGACGAAGCCTATATCAACCCGCGCGTTGAAATCGACCCGCTGAGCGGCGTCGTCATGCTGCAATACCGCGGTGACGACGGCAAAATCGTCCGCCAGGTCCCGAGCGAATACGAGCTGCGCTCCTACCAGCTCGGCGAAGAAAACGCCAAGATTTCGGGTTCCTGACGCGGCGCCGGCGACGGTCAGGCGCTGCGGTTCAACCCGATGCCAGCCTGCCCGTGGAGCGGCACGCAGGCGACCCGCTCCGCGGTGTAGACTGGCCGCGGCCGCTGCGCCTGCAGCGCCCGCCCGACCGCGTCGAGCACGAGCTCGGCCGCGCGCCGGCCGATTCGCAGCATTTCTTCGTTCTCGACGACGGCATCGTTGAGCCGGCGCACGATACCGAGCAGTTCCCGGCGCAGCTCCGGCGAGACCTCGTCAAGCGCGTCCGGCTCGCCATGGAACTGCCGCCAACCCGTCGCGAAGATGTTGCTGAGCCGCGTCTTGCGCTCGATCAGCGCCGAGATCTCGCCGGTCTGAGACGCGCGCAGCAGCTGGGTCTCCGCCGCGAGCAGTTCGACCAGCTCGTTCCCGGTCGAAACCAGAAGACGTGCGACCGCGGCCGGCTCGTAGCGCTGCCGCTCTGCCGCTCCGTTGCTCATGGCGATTTGACCTCCTGCGTCTTCAGGATCTGGCGCTGCACCGCATCGGCAATGCCGAGCCCGCCTGAGCGGGCGGCGACCTTGCCGTATTCCTGCAACAGCAGCGAGCGGTACACGCTCTCGCTCTGGCCGCCGCCGAACAGCGAGTTGGTTTCGACTCCCGCGAACATGCTTTGCATCGCCTGCGACAGAAAAAAGGCCTCGAATTCCTGGGCCGCCGCGTGCACCGCCGGCGGCACCGGTTTCGCGGCGGGCGGCTTATTGCCGACGGACGCGGCGGGGGCGTTCGCGGCGGCGTCGGGAAGTTCGGCCATCACATCACCTCTATATCCGCCTGCATCGCGCCCGCGACCTTGATCGCCTGCAGGATGCTGATCAGGTCGCGCGGGCCGACGCCGAGGGCGTTGAGGCTGTCCACCAGCTGGCGCAGGCTGACGCTCGAAGGCACGTAAGCCATGCGCTTCTGCGTGCCCTCGTCGACCTGGATGTTGGTGCGTGGCACCACGACGGTCTGGGCTCCGCCGCCTCCGGGCGGCACCTGCGCACCGTTGCCGCCGCCCGTCCCGCCGCCGCGCGCCGCCGGCGCCGGGCCGGGTGCGAACGGCGCCGGCTGCGATACCTGCGGCGTCTCTGTAATGCGCACCGTAAGGCTGCCCTGGGCGATGGCGATCGTGCTGATGCGGACGTTCTCGCCCATGACGATGACGCCGTTCTGTTCGTCGATGACGACCCGCGCCGGCTGGTCCGGCTCGACCCTGAGCTGCTCGATGTCCGTCAGCAGGGCGACGACGTCGCCGCGGTAGCGCGGTGGCACCTGCACCTCGACGGTCGAGGGGTCCATCGCCCGCGCCGCGGCGAGGCCGAGATGCGCGTCGATCACTTGGCCGATGCGTCGCGCCGTCGTCAGGTCCGGGTTGCGCAGCATCAGCTTGACGTTCGACATCTTGTCGAACTCGAAGCCGACTTCCCGCTCGACGATGGCGCCGTTCGAGATGCGGCCGGCGGTCGGAACGCCCTTCGTCACCGAGGCAGCCTGGCCGCGCGCGGTGAAGCCGCCGGTCGCGATCGAGCCTTGCGCGACGGCATAGATCTCGCCGTCGGCGCCGAGCATCGGCGTCACCAGCAACGTGCCCCCGAGCAGGCTTTTGGCATCGCCCAGCGCCGAAACCGTCACGTCGATCCGCAAGCCCTGCCGGGCGAAGGGCGGCAGCGTCGCCGTTACCATGACGGCGGCGACGTTGTCGGTCTTCAGCGAGTTGTCGCGGGCGTTGACGCCGAGCCGCTCGAGCATGCCGATCAGGCTTTCGCGGGTGAAGATCGAGCGGTTGAGGGTGTCGCCGGTGCCTTTCAGCCCGACAACGAGGCCGTAGCCGACCAGCATGTTGTCGCGCACGCCCTCGAAATCGGCGATGTCCTTGATCCGCGACGCCGCCTGGCTGATCGGCGCGAGAGCGGGCGACAGCGCCGCGACGACGGCGAGCGCGGCGGCGGACAACCGGTAGAGGGCAAGGCGCAGGCGCATGGGCGAACGACCGCAGGTTGAAACTGACCCACTCCGTTCTGCGAATGCCGTGCCAACCCCGAGGCCAGCCATTCTGCGGCGCGGCGGCCGCGCCGCCCGGCGATTTCTTGCCGCCGCAGGGCAACTTTTTCCCCGCCCGGCGCCAACCGTTAGCGGCTCGTTAACGATGCCGGCCGCACCTTCGGCGCGAGCGGTTGCGGGAGGGGTTGCGTGCGCATAGAGGGTAATTCGCGGCTGGACGCCCCCGCCGTTCGCAAGGCTGCACGCGGCAAGAACTCGGCCGGAAGTTTTGCCGGCGCCCTAGACGCGGAGCCGCAGGCCGCGCCGGCGGACATCGTTGCGCCCGGCATCATCGACGGTCTTCTCGCGTTCCAGGAGGTCGAGGACGCCACCGCCGGGCTGCGCCGCCGCGCCTGGCAGCGCGGCGCCGACATCCTCGACCGGCTCGACGAGCTTAAGCTCGGCATTCTCGATGGCGGCTACTCGCTCGATCACCTCACCGAGCTCGCCCAGCTTGCGCGGTCGGGGCGCCAACCGACACAGGATCCGAGGCTGGAGGAGATACTCGGCGAAATCGAGCTGCGGGCCGCGGTGGAGATTGCCAAGCTTCAGTCTGCTCCTGAAAATCCCGAAAAAACAAAGGCGTGATCTGCGATTCTGGCGCTTGAAGCGGGGTGGCCTGATTCCTATACTCCGCGCCGCTTCGCCAACGGGTTTGGGGAGACCCTATGCGGCCGTCGCTACCGCCAGGATATCGTCCGTCAGAAGACGAAGAGTTCATGAACCCGCTCCAGGTGGAATACTTCCGCCAGAAGCTGTTGGCTTGGCGGTCGGAATTGCTCGCCGATTCCTCCGGGACGTTGCAGCACCTCAAGGAAGAGAGTTTGCTGAAGCCGGATCTGACCGACCGCGCTTCGCTCGAAACCGACCGCGCGATTGAGCTGCGCACCCGCGAGCGGGAACGCAAACTCATCTCCAAGATCGACTCCGCCCTCGGCCGCATCGACGCCGGCACCTACGGCTTCTGCGAGGAAACCGACGAGCCGATCGGCATCCGCCGCCTCGAAGCGCGCCCGATCGCGACCCTGTCGATCGAGGCCCAGGAGCGCCACGAGCGCATGGAGCGCACCCACCGCGACGATTGAGGACCATGGAGGCTCTCGACTGTCCTCCGCGTCATCGCCGGGCTCGAGCCGGCCATCCTGGAGGGCCCCCCGCGGGTGGCCCGGTCGAGCCCGGCAATGACGGGTGAGGCCGTCACCCCCGCGCCAAGGTGCAGGGGCGGATGACGGAGCGTTGGTCCAAGATGTCCGCTGTCGCGAGAGTGGCAATTCTAGACGGCCGGAACCTGATCTAGCGTTTTGCTTGTGAAGTTCATAAGGCTTCGCGGGGCCATTGCCATCGTCATGCCGGCGGAGGCCGGCATTAGCCTGTTCCTGCCAGCTTGAATCGTCATTCCCGCGAAAGCGGGAATCCAGGAGCCAACGCTCCGTCGGCCGCCCCTGGACCCCCGCGTTCGCGGGGGTGACGGGAGAGTTCAATTCGACCGGAATCAGGACATTAGAACGGGAAGAGGATGTCGAACAGCTGCTGCCCCAGGCGCGGCTGCTGCACGTCCGTGATCTGCCCATGACCGCCGTAATCGACGCGCGCCTCGGCGAGTTTCTCGAGCGCCACGTCGTTTGTGCTGCTGATGTCGAGCGGCCGCACCACCCCCGCGACTTCGAGGTCGCGCACCTCGTAGTTGACGCGCATCTGCTGCTTGCCGTGGATGACGAGGTTGCCGTTGGGCAGGACCTGCGTCACCAGCGCCGCGACCCGCACGCTGACGGTTTCGTCGCGAGTGATGTTGCCGGTTCCGGCCGAACTGCCCTGGCTGGTCGCGTTGACGAGCTGGCCCGAGCTGCCGCCCGTGCTCGGCAGCACCCACTTCTTGGTGACCTTTTCGAGCCCGAGCATGTTGGGCATCGCCGCGTTTTCGGAATTGTTTCGCGTGCGCGTCGTCGAATTGTCGAGCTTCGCCTGGTCGGCGATGTTGACCACCACGGTCAGGATGTCGCCGACCTGGGCCGCCCGCTGATCCTTGAAAAAGGCGCGGGTTCCCGCCTGCCACAGCGAATTCGGCTTATGGTGCGTCTCGACGGGCGTCGGCATCGGCAACGACACCGGCTTGTACCCAGGTTCGCGCGTCGGGTCCTGAATCTGCATCATCGGCGGCTTTTCGCCGATTTCCCTGAGGCGGGTGGCGGTGCTGCAGCCGCCGACGGCGACGAGCAGCGCGACGACGACCAGGGGCCGGAAGAGCAGCGAGGACGGCATCGGCGTTGGTTCCGTCATTGCGCCGTCGGGAAGGTGACGGAGACCGTGCCCGGCCCCGTCGCGGTGGCTTCGACGACCCGATGCGACTTCGTGTTGGTGACCCGGATCGCGGCGCCGCGGGCGGCGTCCTCCATCGCCTGGCCTTGCGCCGATACCCGCATCAACGGCGTTTCCAGGACCATCGTCACCAGTTCGCCGCGATGGATCACGAGCGGCGCTTCGAGTTCGGCGGCGGAGACCGGCTGTCCCTCGCGCAACACGTGGCGCGGGGTCTTGCCGACGAGTGCCGCCGCGTCGGTCAATGGCTCCTGCGCCGCCGGGTCGCGTCTGACGGTGGCGTGCTGCAAATCCCGTTCGGCAATGACTTCACCCGGCTCGATGGCGCGGGCCGGCACCATCACGTCGATGAGCTGGTAGAAACGGCCCGTCACGCGCAGCTGCGGTTTGCCGTCGGCGCCGCTGAACAGCGCAATCAATCGGCCGTTCCTGCTGTCGATGCTCATGTTGTCGAGCCGAACGCTGTCGAGTGACAGGCCTTTCGGCAGGGTGAGCATTGGATTGTCGAGTTCGACCTGGTGCGGGCCGGCGACGCCGCGGCTTTCGAGTGCCGCGTCGAGCCGGTGCGCCAGCACCGTCGCCGGCGCTTCCGGCACCGGCGTCGCGGCGCTGGCGGCGGCGCCGGTGACCATCCCCGCGGCGAATAACAGGGTACGAAGATTGCGGATCATTCGACTCATGCCCCCCCGGCTCAGCGCAGATTGGTCAGCGTCTGCTGCATCTCGTTGGCGGCCGTGATGACCTTGGAGTTCATCTCGTAGGCCCGCTGCGCGGTGATCAGGTCAGTGATCTGGGTGACGATGTTGACGTTCGAGGTCTCGAGGAAACCTTGCTGCAGGCTGCCGAAGCCGGTCGTTCCGGGATTCCCCGTCGTCGCGGTTCCCGAGGCCTCGGTCTGGTTGAACAGATTGTCGCCCAGGGCTTCCAGGCCGGCCGGGTTGGGGAAGCTCGCCAACTCGATCTGGCCGACGGTCGAGGCGTTGGTCTGACCGGTCACCTGCGCCAGTACCTGCCCGCTCGAATTGATGGTCACTGCCGTCGTGTTCGCCGGCAGCGTCAGCCCCGGCTGCACCGTATAGCCGTCGGCCGTGACGATCTCGCCGGTCGGGCTCAGCTGAAAGGACCCGGCGCGGGTGTAACTGGTCGTGCCGTCCGGCATCTTGATCTGGAAGAAGCCGTTGCCCTGGATCGCGACATCGAGCGAGTTGTTGGTGTTGGTCAGGTTGCCCTGCACCATCATGCGATTGACGGCGGCCGCCTTGACGCCGATGCCGATCTGCACACCGGACGGCACGATCGTGCCGCTGTCGGAGGAGGCCGACCCGACCCGCCGCTCGCTCTGATAGAGCAGGTCCTGAAATTCGGGCCGCTGCCCCTTGAAGGCCGTAGTGTTGACGTTCGCGATATTGTTGGAAATGACTTCGACATTAAGCTGCTGGGCAAGCATGCCGGTCGCGGCAATGTCCATCGCACGCATTGGTGATGCTCCGCTGGTTCAGGCTCAAACGACTTTGGAAAGCTTGTCGATCGCGTTCTTGATGCGGTCGTTCTCGCCGCTGATCATGCCGTTGACGGCTTCGTAGCTGCGCGAGATGCTCATCAGACGGGTCAGCTCGACGACCGGCTGCACGTTGGATTCTTCGATCATTCCCTGGCGCAGGGTCGCGTTGGTCGCGGCGGTCGGAGTCTCGTCGGTGACATAAAGCCCGTCCGCCTCGGATTCGACTTGGCCATCGTCCGGAAACGACACCAGCCGGATCTTCCCGACCTGTCCGTCTTTGGTGCTGACGGTGCCATCCTGGGTGATGACGATCCCGGTCGTGCCGGCCGGCAGAGTGATCGCGCCGCCGCCGTCGCCCTCGACCTGATAGCCCTGCGTCGTAACGAGAGTGCCGTCGGGGCCGAGCTTGAGGTGGCCGTTGCGGGTATAGCGCTCTCCGTCGGGCGTCGTGACGGCGAGATAGCCGCCGCCGTCGATCGCGACGTCCAGATCGTTGCCCGTATGCTTCAGCGCCCCCTGTTTTGGGTCGCGGTAGGTGCCGGCGTCGTAGACGAAGGAGGTGGTCCCGTCGTCGGCGGTTACGACGTACTGCGAGAAGACGAGGCGCTGCGCCTTGTAAGCAGCCGTGGACGCATTCGCGAGGTTGTTGGCGACGACATCCATCTGGCGCGACAGCGCCGCTTGGCTGGAGAGCGCAACGTATGACGGTGTCTGCATGACGGCCCGCTAAAGCAATCGACCGCCTCCAGGGTGCACCGGCCGTGCCAAATGGATTTTCGCGGATTGGCCGCGCCTTGCCGGCCTTTGCGGCGCCGATCCGGGAGGCGCGGGAACGGAATGCCCGGCAAATCCTGCCGGCATGCTTACCACTCGTTAACGATCAAACGCATACGGTTCGCGGGCGACCGGTATGTCGGCCGCAGCGTCGGGACGTCAGTTCATGGCCGCGAGTGCCGTCGTCGAGGAAGAGGAACAGGTCGCCGGCGACGGCGAGGCGCCAGAGGCTCCGAAGCGGCGCAGCAAAAAACTGCTCTTGTTGATCGCGGCGCCCCTGTTGCTGTTGCCGGCCGCCGGGGGCGGCCTCTACTTCATGGGCTTCATCGGCGGCGGCGCCGCCCAGCAGTCGGAGACGAAGGTCGCAAAGGCCGAGCCGGCGTTCTTCGACGTGCCCGAAATGCTGGTCAATATCAACTCCGGCAACAAGCGCACCGGCTTTCTCAAGATCGCGATCAGCCTGGAGCTCCCGGACGCCAAGGAAATACCGAAGATCCAGGTGCTGATGCCGCGCATCCTCGACAATTTTCAGACGTATCTGCGCGAACTTCGGGTCGAAGACCTGAAAGGGTCGGCCGGTCTCTACCGCCTGCGGGAGGAATTGTTGATGCGCGTCAACGCTGCGATAGCACCGGCCAAGGTGAACGAAATCCTGTTCAAGGAGATGCTGGTCCAATAGGCGGGGCGGGGCATGGCAGATCCCACGAGCAATGAAGAAGCCGCCGCCGAGTGGCCGGCGGCGGAAGCGGAGGACGCTGCTGCGGCAGGCGGCGCCGAACCGGCGCGCATCCTCAATCAGAACGAAATCGATAGTCTGCTCGGCTTCTCCGACGGCGACGCGCAGGATCGCGGCCATTCGGGGATGCGGGCGATCATCGATTCCGCGCTTGTGTCCTACGAGCGTCTGCCGATGCTCGAAGTGGTCTTCGACCGCCTGGTGCGGATGATGACCACGTCGCTGCGCAACTTCACCTCCGACAACGTCGAGGTGTCGATCGACAACATCACCTCGATCCGCTTCGGCGATTACCTGAATTCGATCCCGCTGCCGGCGATGCTGGGGGTGTTCGAGGTCGAACAATGGGACAATTACGGGCTGCTGACGGTCGACAGCGCCCTGATCTACTCGATTGTCGACGTGCTGCTCGGCGGCCGGCGCGGGACGGCCGCAATGCGCATCGAGGGGCGCCCGTACACGACGATCGAACGCAACCTCGTCGAACGCATGATCAATGTCGTGCTCGGCGACCTGTCGGTGGCGTTCGAACCGCTGAGCGCGGTGACGTTCCGCTTCGACCGCCTCGAAACCAACCCGCGCTTCGCGACGATCGCGCGCCCGGCCAATGCCGCGGTGCTGGGGCGCCTGCGCGTCGATATGGAAGACCGCGGCGGACGCCTCGAAGTGCTGCTGCCTTATGCGACGCTGGAGCCGGTGCGCGAGTTGCTGCTCCAGATGTTCCTCGGCGAGAAGTTCGGACGCGACTCGATCTGGGAGGCGCATCTCGCGGGCCAGCTGTGGAACACCAGCGTGCCGATCGAGGCGGTTCTCGACACCCTCGAGCTCAGCCTCCGGGACGTCCTCGATTGGAATGTCGGATCGAGGATCCTGCTGAGCGCGACCCCGAAATCCGAAGTCCAGCTGCGCTGCGGCGAGGTGCCGATGTTCACCGGAGCCATGGGCCGCAAGGACGGCAACATCGCCGTCCGCATCCTCGAAAAACTCGACAAGACAAAGGTGGTCCAGTGATTGCCGTGTTCATCGACCTTGTGGTCGCGGCGCTGCTGATCGCGACGCTGTTCTATTGCGTTGTCCTCAACCGCCGGCTCGCCGCGCTGCGCGACGACAAGGGCGAGTTGCGCGAGCTGATCCGAGGTCTCGGAACCGCGGCGCAGCGCGCGGAGGCCGGGGTCGCTTCGCTGCGCAATGCGGCCGAGCAGGTCGGGGTGGCGCTGCAACAGGAGATCGACCGCGCCTGCGGCTTGCGCGACGATCTTGCGTACATGCTGGAGCGCGGCGGCGCCCTGGCGGACCGGCTCGAGGCGGCGATCCGTCAGCGCCGCACCGACACCGCTGCGCCCGCCGTTCCGCCGCCGTTGCCGCCGCGAACCGTCAGCGCCGCCGAACGTCCGGCGCCGGCGCGGCTCGATCCGGCGCCGCAAGCCGAACCGGAAGCGCCGCCGCCGCGCCGCGTCGCGAGCTTTCCGTCGCGCGTCGAGCGCGATTTGCGCCGCGTTCTGGAGGGACGCCGCTGATGCGCGAGTTGCCGGTGCGGCTCGCGCCGATCCTGGTCGCGGCCGCGATCCCCCTGCTTGGCCTGAAGCTCCTGGGCATCGCCGGCGACCTCGCCGGGCAGGCGGTGCGCCCGGCCGAGGCGAGCACGCCGCCAACCGCGGCCGCGCCGCCGGCGCCCGCCGCTCCGGCAACGCCAACCGCTCCGGCAACGCCTACCGCTCCGGCGGCGCGGGCCAAGCCGTCGGGCGCCGCCGCGCCGGGTTCGACGGCGCCGAAGCCGGCTCCGGCCGCCGCCGCGCCGGGAGACGGGGCAGGGGACCCGACGAGCTTCACCCCGGCCGAGATCACGGTATTGCAAGAACTGGCGCAGCGCCGCGCCGAGCTCGACAAACGCGCCGCCGAGCTCGATGGACGCGAAATGATGCTCAAGGCGACGGAGCAACGGATCGCCGAGAAGATCGCGGAATTGCAGAAGATGCAGAACAGCATCAACGATCTTTTGCAGAAGAAGGACGAAGAGAACGACGCCAAGATCAAAAGCCTCGTCCGCATCTACGAAATCATGAAGCCGGCGGACGCCGCGCGCATTTTCGAGAATGACGACATGCCGGTGCTGCTGGAGGTCGTCGAGCACATGAGCGAGCGGAAGGCGGCGCCGATCCTCGCGGCGATGCAGCCGCAGAAGGCCAAGGCGATCACGCTGGCCCTGGCCGAGCGGCGCCAGACGCCAAAGCCTTAAAGGATTGCCGACGATGCGCCGGCCGTCCGGCTTGTCCCGGCTTTTCGCGCTTCTGCTGGCGGCCGCCGCCATCTTTCCCGGCCGCGTCGCCGACGCCGCCCAGGACGAGGCCGTCCTGATATCGACGGCTAAGCTCGACGGGTCGTATCGCGTAACCTTCACCTGGCCGGAACCGGCGACTTGCAAGGCGGTGCTCGCCGGCAAGCTGCTGACCCTGCGCTTCTCGCGCCCGTTCCGGGCAGGTCTGGAAACGCTGGCGCACCAGCTCCCGGACCTGATCGAGTCGGCCAGTTTTGGCGGCGACCGCGAAACCGTCTTTGTGAAGCTCAAACGCACCGTCAGCGCCGACGCCGAGACGAGCGGAAATGCGATTGCCGTCGATCTGCGTCCCGCCGGCCCTCATCAGCCCTTGGCGGTGCGAACCCCCTTCGAGGAGCCGGTCGCCGCCCTTCCCGCCGATATCAGTTTGGCCGCGGCGGATGACGGCGACAAGGGCAAGCGCGTGGTTTTGACCAGCAGCGAGCCGTTTACACCCAAGTTCGCTCACCGCGGGCGGGAGGTTACCGTCACGTTACCGCGGCCGCTCTCGACGGGCGACCTGTCACCGATCGAAAGCTTGCACCCGCGCGTCGGCGGCAAGATCTTGACGCTGACCCTGCCGGAGGCCGCGCGGCTCGAGAAGGCCGGCGAGGGGCGGCGGATCGTGCTGTACATCACCACTTCCGCGGCGCGCCCGAACGACAAGAAGGAGGCGGCCGAGGAACGCAAGATCGAGTTGCGCGCCGCTGCGTTGGCGGCTAACCACGGTCTCCGGCTGCTGTTCGAGAGCGACGCGCCGTTCGAGGCGAAGATCGATCAGCAGGGCCGCGAGATGACGGTGACCCTGTCGCGCCCGCTCGGCGCCCCGCGTCACGTCCGTGAGATCACCGGCCTCAACCCGCGGTTCGCCGACCGGCAGGTGACGCTGACGCTTCCGGAGGGGACGACAGTAGAGCGCAAGGGACGCGGCAAGCGTATCGCCCTCGATCTGATTCCCGGCTCGTCCAAGCATCCCCCGCCTCCGGCCGCAGCGGCCGCGGCTCCTGCCGCCGCCGCGCCGCCAGCCTCCCCGGCGCCGCCACCCGCTCCCGCCGCTGCGCCACCCGCCGCAGCGCCGCAGCCGGTCCTGCCGCCGGGCAAGCCCACCGCCGAAGCGAAAGCCGAAAACGCCAAGCTCGTCACGCCGAGCCGTGTCACCGCGGCCGCGCTTCCCGAGGGCGGCAGCCTCGTCTTTGCGCCGAAACCGACCGCCGTCGCGGTGTTCCGCCGCGGCCAGACCTTGTGGATCGCGTTCGCCGGCGACGGTCCGCTCGATCTCGCCGACCTGCGCGACCACGGTACGCCGTTCGTCGAGTCGGCCGAGCGCGTCCCCGCCCCTGGGGCGACGGTGCTCCGGCTGCGCGTCGCCGAGGGTCTGATGCCGTCGCTTCGGATTGCCGACGATTCCTGGATCGTCGATCTGGACCAGCGGCCGTCGATGGCCGAAACGCCGGTCGCGCCAATCGCCGAAACCGACCCGGTACGGTTGAGTTTCCAGATCGCCAACCCGCCTGCGCCGATCACGCTGACGGATCCGGAGGTCGGCGATACCCTCATCGTCGTGCCGTTGCGCGATGCCGGTCAGGGCAGCGTCAAGGAACAGGACTTCGTCGATGTGAAGGTCCTGCCGACGCTGCAAGGCCTCGCCATCGTCGCGCGCAGCGACGGCGTCACCGCCAAGGCGACGCCGGATGCGGTGGAGGTGACGGCGCAATCCGGCCTGCTGCTGTCGCTGGCAAAGACCGACTCGCGCTTCCGCCAGCGGCGCGACCGCATTTTCGACCCCGGCACCTGGGCCGGCAAAGGCGATATTCTCGCCCGCCGCCGCGAACTCGAACAGGCCGTCGTCGCCGCCAAGCCCGAAGAGCGTACCTGGCCTCGGCTCGATCTCGCCCGCTTCTACATCGCGGTCGGCTACGGCGCCGAGGCGCGCGGCGTCATCGCCGCGATCGCCAAGGACGACCCTTCCGCGATGAAGGACCCTTCGCTGCGCCTCGTGCGCGGCGTCGCGGCCCTGCTCGACGACGATCCGGAAGCGGCGGCGGCCGACCTCGCGACGCCGCTGATCGAGGGTGACCCGGACGTGCAGTTGTGGCATGCGGCCTGGTTGGAGCAGCACGGCGATCACGCGGCCGCCGCCGCAGCATTCGAACCCGGCCTCGCGGTCTTGCCGAGCTACCCGCCGCTGCTGCGCAACCGCCTGGCGTTGGCGGCGGCGCATGCCCGCATCGTTGCCGGCTTCGACGACAACGGCCTGCTGAGCAAAGTCCTCGCCGACGATCCGACCGAGGCGCAGCGGCTCGAAGTGATGTACCTGAAGGGCCGCGAACTCGCGAAAGGCGGCGATGTCGACGGCGCGCTGAAGGAATGGGACGAGGTCGCCGCGGGCAACGACCGGCGCGCCCGCGCCCGCGCCTTGTTCGCGAAGGTAGAGCTGCAGCTCGACAGCGGTCGCATCAACCGTTCGCAGGCGCTGGCCGCGCTCGACGCGCTGCGTTTCAGCTGGCGCGGCGGTCCGTTCGAATTCGACCTGTTGCGCCGCATCGGACACCTCAAGATCGCGAACGGCGACTACAGCGGCGGCCTTGCAACCCTGAAGCAGGCGCTGGCGATCATGCCGCGGAACGCGGACGGCTCATCGACGACCGCCGAGCTGAAGCAGGCTTTCGCCGACCTTTTCCTCGGGCCGCAGGCGGCCAGCGTTCCGCCTCTGAAGGCGCTGGCGGTGTATGACGAATACAAGAACCTGATGCCGGACGGCGACAAGGCCGACGCGATCACCCGCGCCCTGGCCGACCGCCTCGCCGCCGTCGATCTGCTCGACCGCGCCGCGGCGTTGCTGGAGAAGCAAGCGCAGACCCGCCTCCATGGCGTCGATCAGGCCCGCGTCATGACTCGGGTCGCGCTGCTGCGCCTGCTCGACCGCAAGCCGGAGGCGGCGCTCGCCGCGCTGAAGGCGCCGGCCGATCCTGGCCTGCCGCCCGAGCTTGTCGCGCAACGCCAGGAGCTGCAGGCGCGCGCGCTGGTCGAACTCGGCAAGAACGCCGAGGCGCTTGCCGCGCTCAACGGCGACGGTTCGACCGAAGCCGACAAGCTCCGCGCCGACATCGCGGTGAAGATGCAGAATTGGGCCGAGGCGGCGAAGATCTTTGCGCGCCTCGCCGGCGACCTGCCGGCGGACGGCAAGCTCTCCGACGCCGCCGCCCGCAGCGTGCTCAGCTGGGCCACCGCGCTGGTCCTGGCACGCGACACAACCGGTCTTGCCGCCTTGCGCGACAAATACGGCCCGGCGATGGCCCAGACGAAATTCAAGGAGGGCTTCGACGTCGTTGCCGGCACCGACACCGCCGGCAGCACCGACATGCGCGAGCTGACCAGCCGCCTGGCCCAGGTCTCGGAATTGCAGAGTTTCCTCGCCAATTACCGGCAGATGGTCGCGCAAAACGGCGTCAGCGCAGTCAATTAGACTAGAGCGGTGTCCGTCCGGACGGAGTCGCTCTCCGCACAAGTCGTCATGGCCGGGCTTGACCCGGCCATCTCTGCGGGGCTTGGGATCGCCGGGTCAAGCCCGGCGATGACGAGACACGGGGCGTGCCAATATGAGCGGGATCCCTCCTGGAGCGCGCCGATCCTGACCGGGAGGCCTATCCGGCCAAGCCGGCTCAGTGCGACATCAGCACCGGCACGGTCATCGTCTGGAAGATGCTGCGGCTGACGCCGCCGAGCACCGCCTCGCTGAGGCGGGAGCGGCCGTAGGAACCCATCACGACCAGGTCGGCACCGAGATCGGCGGCGCGCGACAGCAGCAGGTCCGGCACCGACACGTCGCCGGAAGCGGCCGCCTCGGAACGAGCCGGCAGGCCGCGGCGGTTAAGGAATTCGGCGACTTCGCCGGCGCCCAGCGCCGCCTCGCCGGCGTCACTGGCGACGCGATCCACCTCGATGACCGTGACCGCCTCGGCCCCGGCGAGCAGCGGCAGGGCGTCGTGCAGCGCCCGCGTCGCCTCGCGGCTGCCGTTCCAGGCTATCAGCACGCGCCGCCCGACCTCGTCGAATTCCCCCGCAAACGGCACCAGCAGCACAGGGCGGCCGCAATCGAGCACGATGTCTTCCGGCCGCAGCGCTGCGAGGCGGTCCGATTCCGCCTGCGGAGTGGCCTGGCCAAGAATGAGCAGATCGTAGACCCGCGCCACGTCGGCGATGCCGTTGGTCATGTCGGACTCGCGGTAGAGCCAGTCGCCGGCGAGCTGGAAGCGCGCCAGCTCCTGCCGAAACGCCATCTCCGCCTGCGTCGCCGCGAGGCGCTGCGCCTCCATATAGGCATCGATCATCTGCTGCCAGCCGGTCACGTCGCCGTAGGCGCTCGGCGCCGGCACGCCCGTCACGTAAAGGCCGGTCACCGGCGCTTCGAGGCGGCGCGCAACCGCCGCCGCCGGCGCCATGCAGCCGGGGATTGTGTCGGGGTTATCGATTGCGATCAGAATGTCATAAGGCATGGCGTTCTCCGTTGCCGCGGGTTCAGCGCAGGCCGAGGCCGCGCGCGATGATGCCGCGCAGGATCTCGCGGGTGCCGCCGCGCAAGGTCCAGGACGGCGCATGCAGCACCGCGCGGGCCAGCGCCTGTTCCAGCGCGTCGCCGCCGGGCCGCCGCCGCCGCGGCGCGACGAGCCGCGCCAGTTCCGGGATCGCGCGCTCGAAAGCGTTGCCGAGATCCTTGACGAGGGCGGCTTCGAGGTTGGGCATCTCTCCCGCCTGCAGCATGCCGGCGATCGACAGCGACATCTGCCGCAACGTCCAGAGATGCGCCGCCAGCCGACCGACCGCGGCCGCGACGTCCGGTGCGGCATCCTCGCCGGCGCGCCGGATCAGCTCGACCAACAGGCGGTAGGCGCTGAGGAAGCGTTCGGGGCCGCTGCGCTCGAAGGCGAGTTCGCTCGTGACCTGCGCCCAGCCGTCGCCCTCGCGGCCGACCAGCCGCTCGCACGGCACGAACACGCGGTCGAGCACGATCTCGTTGAAGTCGTGCTCGCCCGCCAGGTTCACAATCGGCCGCACCGAGACGCCCGGCGCGCTCAGATCGACGATCAGCTGGGTGAGGCCGCGGTGCCGGTCGTTTTCCGCCGGCGCGGTGCGCACCAGGGTAATCGCGAACTGCGACTCGTGCGCATAGCTGGTCCACACCTTGCTGCCGGTGACTTCCCAGCCGCCGCACACCGGGCTGGCGCGGGTGCGGATCGAGGCAAGGTCGGACCCGCTGTCCGGCTCGCTCATGCCGATGCAGAAGAAGATCTCGCCGCGCGCGATGCCGGGCAGGAAGGTCGTCCGCTGTTCCTCGGTGCCGTAGCGCAATAGCAGCGGCGCGCTCTGGCGGTCGGCGATCCAGTGGGCGCCGACAGGAGCGCCGGCGGCGAGCAGCTCCTCGGTCACGACGTAGCGTTCCAGCATGCTGCGTTCGCCGCCGCCGTAGCGCTTCGGCCAGGTCATCCCGATCCAGCCGCGCCCGCCGAGGCGCCGGCTGAATGCCGCCGAGCGGTGCGAGCCGAAGTCGCTGTTCGGCGTCCACTGCCCGGCCGCCAGCTCATCGGCGATGAACCCGCGCACTTCGCTGCGCAACGCCTCGCACTCGGGCGGCAGGTCGAGCGGTTCGAAGCGGAAAGGGCTGCTCATGATCGGCCCGACGATAGCGCGAGGCCCGCCGCGCGACGAAGCCTTTGCAAGAAAAAAGGGGCGGCTCCCCCGAACCGCCCCTCGTGTGGCGTGAGGGGCTCGCATCCCCTCACTGAACTTCCGCTCCTCCGCGGGCCACGGCTGCGAGACCTTTGCCGTGTGGACCACACGCAGGGCACACTACCCGACCGATGGGCGAGGGCAACCGGCGATGGCGTTATCCACAGAATCCCCCGAAAATAGGTGACTCTATCCCCAACAATCGCAGAATGATCCACCGAATGATCCACGCTTTCGGCCGGCCGTCGCCGCTCAATTAACTCGGGCCGAGGCTGCGCGAGGCGATTTCGTAGGTGTTCTTGCTGAGCTTCGGGGCCGCCAGGACGCGCCGGAGCTCCCGCCGCATCAGCTCCTGCCGCGCCTGATCGAACCGCCGCCACTGGCACAGCGACTCCGCGAGGCGGGCCGCGGTTGTGGGATTGAGCGGATCGAGCGCCAGCACCTCGTCGGCAACGAAGGAATAGCCGGCGCCGTCGGCGCGGTGCAGGCGAAGCTGGTTGCCGTGCCCGAAGGCTCCGACCAAGGCATTGACCCGGTTCGGGTTCCTGCGGGTAAAGGCAGGGTGGGCCGTCAATGCGCGCACCCGCTCCAAGGTGTCCGGCAGAGCCGAACGGGCCTGCAGCGAGAACCACTTGTCGACGACGAGGTCCTCGCCGGACCAGCGTTCGTAGAATTGCGTCAGCGCCTCGACCCGCTCCGGGCAATCGAGATCGACGAGCACGGCCAGCGCCGCCAGCACGTCGGTCATGTTGGCGCCGGCGTCGAATTGCGCCTTCGCCGTGACAGCGCCAGAGGAGGTGTTGGCCGCCGCCATGTAGTCGAGGCAGCGGTTGCGCAGCGCGCGGCGGCCGATCGAGCGGCCGTCGGTTCTGTAAGGGCCGGGATCGGCGAGGCGCGCATAAGCGGCGCTGAACATGTCGGCCAAGGCGCAGCCGATCGCGCCGCGCGCCGCCTCCCGCGCGGCATGGACCGCCTCGACATCGACGACGGCAAGCTGGTCGGCGAGAAAGGCCTCGCTCGGCAGGGTCAGCGCCTCGGCGGCGAAAGCCGGATCGCGGTCGGCGTCGGTCAACGATTGCCGCGCCGTCGCGACGAGGTCGCCGTCGAGCGGCGGCGGGGCCGCACCGCGCATCAGGGCGGCAATATGCTGCAGCAGGATCGCCGTCGCCACCTGCTGCCCCGCCTCCCACCGCGCCACCGGATCGGTATCGTGCACAGCGAGGAACTTGAGCCGGTCGAGCGGTATCCCGCTCAGCTTCACCGGCGCCGAGAAGCCGCGCAGCAACGACGGCACAGGCGGCGCCGGCACATCGGCAAAACGGAACACCTGCTGCGCGGCGCCGACAGAGAGGACGCGCGTTCCCTCTCGCACCGCGGCTTCGCCTTCCAGCCGCGTCGGCAGCTCGTCGCCGTTGGGGCCGAGCAAGCCCATTGCCAGCGGGATCAGCATCGGCTGCTTCTCGGGCTGCCCCGGCGTCGGCGGCACACGCTGCGCTACCGTCAGCTCGTAGGTGCGCGACGCGGGGTCGTAGCGGTCGGAGACGCTTACTTCCGGCGTCCCGGCCTGATGGTACCAGCGCTTGAACTGTTCGAGATCGACGCCGCTCGCGTCCTGCATCGCCGCGACGAAGTCTTCGATCGTCGCCGCGCGGTTGTCGTGACGCGCGATGTAGAGGTCCATGCCGCGGCGGAACGCTTCGCGTCCCAACAGCATCTGGATCATGCGGATGACTTCGGCGCCCTTGTGATAGACGGTCGCCGTATAGAAATTGTCGATGCGCAGATAGCTCTGCGGCTGCACCGGGTGCGCCAGCGGCCCGGCGTCCTCCGGATATTGCTGCGCCCGCAAGGCCCGCACATCGCGGATGCGCTTGACCGGGCGGCTGCCGTGGTCGGCGGAGAATTCCTGGTCGCGGAAGACGGTCAGCCCTTCCTTGAGCGACAATTGGAACCAGTCGCGGCAGGTGACTCGGTCGCCAGTCCAGTTGTGGAAGTACTCGTGGCCGATGACGGCCTGGATCGCCTCGTAGTCCGCGTCGGTCGCGGTGTCGGGCCGCGCCAGCACGTAGCGCGTGTTGAAGATGTTGAGGCCCTTGTTCTCCATCGCGCCCATGTTGAAGTCGCGGATCGCGACGATGTTGAAGACATCGAGGTCGTATTCGAGGCCGAATACCTCTTCGTCCCAGCGCATCGCCTGCTTCAGCGACGCCATCGCGTGCGCGCATTTGTCCTCGTCGCCGCGGCGCACCCAGATCGCCAGCGGCACCGTCTTGCCGGAGCGGGTCGTGAAGCTGTCGCGGAGTGCCACGAGGTCGCCCGCCACCAGCGCGAACAAGTAGGACGGCTTGGGATGCGGGTCGATCCACTTCGCCCGGTGCCGGCCGTGGTCGGCGGCGCCGGCGCCGGCGGGGTTGCCGTTGGACAGCAGCACCGGATAGCGGTCGCGGTCGGCAACGATCGTCACGGTGTAGCGCGCCATGACGTCGGGTCGGTCGAGGAAATAGGTGATGCGCCGGAACCCCTCCGGCTCGCACTGGGTGCAGAAATTGCCGCCGGAGCAGTAGAGGCCGGAAAGCGCGGTGTTGCGGGCGGGGGCGATGCGGCTGGCGATGTCGAGGGTGAACCGGTCCGGCACGGCGGGGATCTCGAGCCCGCCATCCAACAAACGGTAGCGGCTCTCGGCCAGCGGCTTACCGTCGAGCGCGAGCGCGCGCAGCTCGACCTCGTCGCCGTCGAGCCGCAAAGGTGCCGCGTTGTCCTTGCGCTCCGGATTGCGCCGCAAGGCCAAGCGGGCGTCCACCAGCGTCTCGTCCTCGTCCAGCGCGAAGGTCAGCTCGACCGTGTCGATCAGGAATTCGGGCGGCCGGTACTCGGCGAGGCGCACCGGCTGCGGGGGCTTGGTCTGGGCCGGGATATCGAGCATGCTCATCACCGGAGTAAACACGCGCACGCCGGTTTCGGCTGCGCGGCGGCAAACGCGAACACAGGGGAGAGCGTCATGGCCTTCTATGAACTGCGCCAGTACAAGGTCCGGCCCGGCAAGATGGACGAATGGGTCCGCATCATGGAACAGGAGATCATTCCCTTCCAGGTCTCGAAAGGCATGGTCATCTGCGGCAGCTTCCGCGGCGAAACCGATGACTCGGTCTACATCTGGCTGCGCCGCTTCGAGAGCGAGGCGCAGCGCGAGGCGCTCTACAAGGAAGTCTATGAGAGCGAGTTCTGGAAGACCACGATCGCGCCGCGCGTCGGCGACTATCTCGACCGCGCCGCGATGGTCATCACCCGCATCGTCCCGACCGAGAAATCGACGGTGCGGTAGGCGGCCGGGCCGCTCACGGTCCCGCACATGAACGATATCGCGGCGCTCGGCATCGCCAGCCTCGGTGCGATCGGCCAGCCGATCCGCCGCAAGGAGGACTTCCGGCTGCTGACCGGAGGCGGCCGCTTCAGCGACGATTTTGCGCTGCCGGGGCAGGCCTTCGCCGCGATCGTGCGCTCGCCGCACCCGCATGCCCGCATCCTCGGGGTCGATGCGGCGGCGGCACGGGCGATGCCGGGCGTGCTCGGCGTGTTCGACGGGCGCGACTGCGCCGCCGACGGCCTCGCGCCGATCCCGCACGACCCGGTGCCGAAGACCCGTTACGACATGAAA
>Ga0209810_1000832_pt1 | contig 56521 bp, 51 predicted proteins | sample Coa_R1_7_FD_187159 | JGI IMG/M metagenome (GOLD analysis project Ga0209810, IMG submission 187159) | Surface soil microbial communities from Centralia Pennsylvania, which are recovering from an underground coalmine fire - Coalmine... | ecosystem: Environmental > Terrestrial > Soil > Unclassified... | reverse complement strand
GGTCCCAACCCGCGCATCTCAGAGTGACAGTCGTCGTTGCCGCCGCGACGGTCGCCCGACCCCAGCAACCAACCCCGACATGAACAACCCCTCAACCAAAACCCTTGACACGCGCGTCCATCTCAGTCCAGCGTCGCCGAGCGGGTCTGCTTGCCGTGCTTCCAGGTGAGCGTCGAGCCGTGAAGCCGCAGCGAGGCCGGGTCGACCGCCGAGCCGGAATCGAGCAGCGTCTCCTGGCCGCTTTGGAAGCGGCGCACCTCGACCGTCTTGCCGTGCCCGATGATCGACTGCCCGACGCCGATCCATGCCACCGAGCGGTCGGCTTTGAGCGCCAGCGAGCCGACCGACTGGTAGGACTCGGCGCCGGTCGAGCGCTCGGTGGCGGCACGCTCGACGAGCTGCTTGCCGTCGGTCAAGCGCCTCACGATCACGACCGCGCTGCCGCTGTCAACGCCGCAGCTGCGCAGGCCGTAGCCGGCGAGCGCGGCGGCGACATGGGCTGCCTGCACACCGTCTGAGCCAGGCCCGCACGCGGACTGCTCGCCGAGCCTCCAAGCCTTCCCGGTGGCGTACGCACACCCGTAGACCAGCTTCCGCAATGAGTACACGCGCGCCTTCTCTCCGGAGGCGATCGTGTGCGAGCCCTGCGGGTTGCAGCTGGCGGACGCGGAGGACGCGCTCGTCGACCCGCTCGACGATCCGCAGGCGACCAGCATCAGCACCGAGAGCAGCCCCAATGTCCGCACCATGGCTTCCAGGGTACGAGCTCTCGGCGAGCCGGGCAAGTAACGTTCCCGCGCGATGAGCACCAGCGATCAACCTCTCACCGCGGACGAGGTAAAGGCGCTCGTCGAGGACCGTGACATCCGCTTCGTCCGCCTCTGGTTCACGGACATCCTCGGGCAGCTGAAGTCGTTCTCCGTCAATTCCTCAGAGCTCGATGAGGCGTTCGAGGGCGGCATGGGCTTCGACGGGTCATCGATCACCGGCTTCAACCCGATCGAGGAGTCGGACATGATCGCGATGCCCGACCCCAGCACCTTCGCTGTCCTCCCCTGGCGTCCAGCCGAGCAGGGTGTCGCGCGCATGTTCTGCGACATCCTCACACCCGAGCGAACGCCGTACGAGGGCGACCCTCGGCACGTGCTCAAGCGCGCCCTCGAGCGGGCCAAGGCGATGGGGTTTGACCACTACTTCGTGGGGCCGGAGCTTGAGTACTTCTACTTTCGCGACGCGAAGTCGACCGAGGTGCTCGACGAGGGTGGCTACTTCGATCTGACGACGCTCGACGCCGGCACCGACCTGCGCCGCGAGACGGTGCTGGCGCTCGAGCAGCTCGGCATCCACATCGAGTACACCCACCACGAGGTCGGCCCGAGCCAGCACGAGATCGACATGCGCTACGCCGACGCGATGAAGATGGCGGACGACTGCATGACCTACCGGATCACGGTCAAGGAATACGCGATGAAGTACGGGCTGCATGCGACGTTCATGCCGAAGCCGCTGTTCGGCCAGAACGGGAGCGGCATGCACACCCACCAGTCACTGTTCCGCGGTGAGCAGAACGCGTTCTATGACGCCGAGGACCAATACTTCCTCTCCGACATCGGCAAGGCGTTCATCGCGGGCCAGCTCCATCACGCCCGCGAGATCTGCTCGATCTTCGCCCAGTGGGTGAACTCGTACAAGCGGCTGGTGCCCGGCTACGAGGCGCCCGTGTACGTGGCATGGTCGCGGCGCAACCGCTCGGCACTGGTGCGCGTGCCGCTGTATCACCCCGGCAAGGAGCGGGCGACGCGGATGGAGCTGCGCTGTCCCGATCCGGCCTGCAACCCGTACCTCACGTTCGCGGTTCTGCTGCAAGCCGGCCTGGAGGGAATCGAGCACCGCTACGAGCTGCCCGAGCCGATGGAGAAGAACCTCTACCACCTGTCTCCGGACGAGCGCCGGCGGCTCGGGATCGAGCAGCTGCCGGAGACGCTCGGCGAGGCCATCGAGCTGACTTCCGAGTCCGAGCTGGTCCTGCGGACGCTCGGCGAGCACATGTTCAACCGGTACGTCGAGATCAAGCGCCAGGAGTGGGACGACTACCGCGTCCAGGTCACGCGGTGGGAGCTCGAGCGGTACCTGCCGGTTCTGTAGCGGTGTCGAGAGATCGAGCTTCGCGGTGCGTGGCCGCGCTTGCGGTGGCGCTGATGCCGGCAAGCGCCGACGCCGCGATCATCCGCGTGACCACGAGGGCCGACACGATCGCTCGGGACGGCCGCTGCTCGCTGCGTGAGGCGATCATCGCCGCAAACAACCACACCACCGGACCCGGGCGGGACTGCACGAAGGGGATTCCGCCGAACGTGATCGAGCTGCGGGCGGGGACATACAGGCTGACGATCCCCCCAGGTCAGGCGCCCAGTGGCCGCGCCGGAGCGCTGCTGATCGCCGCACCGCTCACACTCGTCGGTGCGGGCTCCGGCAACACGACGATCCAGCAGACCCAGCGCGACCGGGTGATCAAGTCCACCGCGCCCGGTGTCCAGATCAGCGGCGTGACGATTACCGGCGGTGGCACGTACAGCGCCACGACCCTGCTCGACGGGGCGGGCATCGACAACGAGGGGGCCGGCGCATCGCTGAAGCTGAGCGCGGTCGTGATCACGAACAACCATGCCGACGGAGCTGACGGCTCGTCCGGGGCGGGGATCTACAACACCGGGACGCTGACGATCGAGGGCAGCGAAATCAGCTACAACGACGCCGCGCCCGGAGCCGGAGACGGGCTCTACACCGACGGCGGACCGGTCACGATCGACAAGAGCACGATCGCGAGCAACTTCTTTGCGACGGACGGCGGCGGGATCTACCAAGCCGGCGGCGGCCCGTTGACCGTCACGAATTCATCGATCTTCGACAACGGCTACCAGGCCACACAAACGGGTGGCGGACTCTCGCTTCACGGCCAGGCCGACCTCATCAACGACACGATCGGCGGCAATTACGGTGGAAGCGAGGGCGGCGGCGTGTATGCCGCGCCGCCGAGCGGCACAACGGTGACGCTTGATCACGTAACGGTCTCGAACAACGACCTATGGGGCGACACGACGTTGGGTGCCGGAATCGCCGCCGCCGGCAACGTCAACCTGCTCGACTCCACCGTCAGCGGCAACGACGCCAACTACGGCCAGCACGCAGGCGGTCCTCGCCAGACGGGTTCCGGCGGAGGCGTGTACTTCAGCCCAGCGATCGCGAATGCGAGCCTGAGCATCCAGGGGAGCACGATCGGCCCAGCCAACGAGGCCAACGACGGCGACGGCGTGTACCTTGCCGCCGCCCCGTCGGCGAGCAACGTGAACCTGGCGCGCTCGACGATCGCAGCGGACGGGACCGGAACTCCCGCGGGTCTCGGCGGCGGCCTCTACGTCGGCGCCGACGAGTCGGCCTCCCTGCACGATGTGACGCTTGCCCAGAACGAATCGGGCGCGAGCGCCGGCGGCGCCAACGTGTACACGGAGAGCGGCGCGAGCCTCACCTGGCACAACACGCTCGTCGCACAGCCGCTCGGTGAAGGTGACTGCCAGTACTCCCCAACGACGACCGTCACGTCGCTCGGGGGCGATCAGGAGTACGGCGACAGCGGCAACGCCGACTCGTGTGGGTTCACTGCGGCAAGCGACAGGTTCAGCTCGACCGACCTGCTGTCATCGCAGCTCGCACCCCTCGCCGAGAACGGCGGCCCTACCGAGACGATGGCGCTCACCCCTGGCGCGCCGCCCGTCGACACGGGCTCCGGGTGCTTGCCAACCGACCAGCGCGGCGTCCCCCGCCCCCAGGGCCCGGCATGCGACACGGGCGCGTATGAGCTCGACACCACCCCGTTGCGAGTCTCGATCATGTCCGGACCGTCGGGGCGGACGACGATGCGTACGGTCACCTTCACGTTCAGCGCAAATCAGCCGGCGAGCTTCCAGTGCCGGCTCGACCGCCGTGCATTTGCCCCTTGCAGCTCGCCGTTCACCACCGGTCCCCTGGCAGGAGGTGAGCACACCTTCACCGTGCTCGGCACCGACATCCCCGGAAACCACGTCGCTGTGTCGCGTAGCTTCGCGATTGTGGTCGCGCCGACGGTGATGATTGTGAGGCCTGCCGCAGGCGCTTCCTACAAGCAGGGCAGGGTGATCCGTGCGAGTTTCTCCTGCAGAGCGGGCTCGGGCACGGTGCTGCGCTCGTGCGTGGGAAGCGTGCGCAACGGCCACCCGATCGACACGACCAGGCGGGGGAAGCACACGTTCACCGTCACCGCGCTGGACCGCGATGGCGGCAGGACCGTCACCCACGTGACGTACGCGGTGACCTAGCAGCCACCAGCGGGTTCTACAGCGCCGCGGCCAGCTCCTCGGGCGTCGTCACCGGCGCCTTGCAGGCGAAGTGCTCGCACACGTACGCCGCCGCCCGGCCCTCGACAGCCTCGCGCCCCTCGAGCAGCGGCACCCCGTCGGCGTCGCCACCGGCCAGCACCAGGTGTGGCCTGAACGCCGAGCGAACGACCTGCACGAGCGCGTCCATCTCCTCGGGCGGGCCGACGACCGCCACCTCCCGCACGGGTTCCAGGTAGAAGTCGAGCGCCTGCAGGAGGTGCCCGAACGCCTGGGGGTGGCGCACCGCCAGCCCGAACAGCAGTCGCAGCACGCCGAGCGCGTGCCGCTCGTATTTGCCCTCGCCCGAGAGCAGGGCGAGCCGCAGCAGCCCGAACGCGGCGGACGAGTTCCCTGACGGGATCGGCGAGTCCTCCAGGTCCTTGCGCCGCGTGGCCAGCACCTCCTGGTCGGCGGAGGTCGTGAAGAAGCCGCCGCGCTCGTCATCGGAGAAGCGGGCGATGAGCCGGTCGGCCAGCGCCACCGCCTCCCGGTACCACCGTGGGTCGAAGGTCGCCTCGTACAACGTCAGCAGCGCCTCGAGCAGAAACGCGTAGTCCTCCAGGAATCCCGCCACGGTCGCGGTCCGCATCAGTCCGCCGGAAGCGTCACGGCGCGAAGCCAACATGAGGGACGCGCACGCGACCGCCGCCTCTACGTACTCGCCGCGCCCGAGCACGGCCCCCGCCTCCGCGAGCGCCGAGATCATCAGCGCGTTCCAGGAGGTCAGCTGCTTGTCGTCGAGCCCCGGACGCACCCGTGTGGACCTCGCACCGAACAGCTTGCAGCGGATCTCCGGCAGCGTCTCGGGCGGCTCACCGCGCCCCTCGAGCACGTACGTATCGTGCTCGAAAGGCCGGGGCTCGAAGTAGCGGGTCGCGTCCTCGTAAAGATCCCCCAGCGCGTCTCGCAGCTCTTCGAGCGTCCACACGTAGAACTTCCCCTCCACGCCATCGGAGTCGGCGTCCAACGCCGACCAGAAGCCTCCGTCGGGCGCGCGCATCTCCCGTAGCGCCCAGTCGAGCGTCTCGCAGCAGACGCGGCGGAAGCGCTCCTCGCCGAACACCTGCCACCCGTGCAGGTACGCGCGCGCCAGCAGCGCGTTGTCGTAGAGCATCTTCTCGAAGTGCGGGACCGTCCACGTCGCGTCGACCGAGTACCGCGCGAAGCCGCCACCGACGTGGTCGTAGATGCCCCCGCGGGCCATCCCCTCGAGCGTCCCGCGCGACATCTCGCGCTCGCCACGCGCGAGCAGGAGCTCGACCACCGACGCGGGCGGAAACTTCGGCGCCCCGCCGAAGCCGCCGTTCACAGCGTCATAGGAGTCGCGCAACGACGCGACCGCGTCGCGCAGCAGCTCGGTGCGGATCGGCTCGCGCGATGGCTGCAGGCGCGCGGTCGCGCCCAGCGACTGCACGACCTGGCTCCCCTGCCGCAGGATCTCCTCGCGGCGCTTGTCCCAGGCGTCGGCGACGGCGAGCAGCACCATCCGCCAGCTCGGCATCCCATGCCGCGGCTCCGGCGGGAAGTACGTGCCGGCATAGAACGGCGCCCCCGCGGGGGTCAGGAAGGCGTTCAGCGGCCAGCCGCCGCGGCCGGTCATCGCCTGGCAGGCCTCCATGCAGACCGCGTCGATGTCGGGCCGCTCCTCGCGGTCGACCTTGACGCACACGAACCGCTCGTTCATCAGCGCCGCGGTGTCCGGATCCTCGAAGGACTCGTGCGCCATCACATGGCACCAATGGCAGGCGGAGTAGCCGATCGAGAGCAGCAGTGGCCGGTCCTCTTCGCGGGCGCGGCGCCGTGCCTCCTCACCCCATGGATACCAATCCACGGGGTTGTCCTTGTGCTGGAGCAGGTAGGGTGAGCTCTCGGCGGCGAGGCGGTTGGACATCGGCGCTCAGCCTACCCTCGCGCAGGGAAATCGAGCAGCCGACGGGCCTGGGCCAATACGCTTCGGCCACGACGATCCAGGAGGAACCCGAGTTGGCAGCCAGGCGTGAGTCCGTGACATCCCCCGACGCCCCTCCGGCGTTGGGGCCCTACGTACACGCGATGCGGGCCGGCAACCTGCTGTTCTGCTCCGGCCAGATCGCGATCGATCCCCGAACCGGCGACCTGGTCGGCGCGACGGCGGCAGACCAGGCGGGGCGCTGTCTGGAGAACCTCGCCGCGGTGTGCGCTGCCGCGGGTGTCAGCCTCGGCGATGCGGTGCGCCTGACGGTCTATCTCACCGACATGAACGCGTTCGCGTCGGTCAACGAGGTGTACGAGTCGTTCTTCGAAACCGATCCGCCCGCGCGCGTGGCGATCGGGGTGGCGGCGCTTCCCCGCGGCGCGCAGGTCGAGATCGACGCGGTGGTGGCGCTGCCGTGACCAGCAGGAGCACGCGCGCCACGACGTGAGCGATCCCGCGATCTCGGCGGAGGACCTGCGTCGCGCCGCGGCGGCCGGCGTCGGGGTCATCCGCGAGACGCCCGTACTCAGTTCGCGGACGTTGAGTGAGCGCAGCGGCGTGACCGTCGCGCTGAAGGCCGAGAACCTGCAGCGCACCGGGTCCTTCAAGCTGCGCGGCGCGCTCGCCAAGATCGCGGCATTGGGCGACGAATGCGCCGCCGGTGTGGTCACCGCCAGCGCCGGCAACCACGCGCAGGCGCTGGCCTACGCCGCGCGGGCGCGTGGCGTGCGCTGCGACGTGTACATGCCGGAGGGAGCGTCGATCGCGAAGGTCGAGGCCGCGACCGCGCTGGGGGCGAACGTCCACCTGGTCGGCGCGACCGTCGACGAGTCGCTCGCGGCCGCCCGCGAGCGGGCCACTGCGGACGGGCTGGCGCTGGTGCATCCGTTCGACGACCTCGACGTGATCGCGGGCCAGGGGACGGTCGGGCTCGAGCTGCTCGAGCAGGTGCCCGACATCGAGCGAGCGATCGTGCCGGTTGGTGGCGGAGGGCTCGCGAGTGGCGTCGCGATCGCACTGAAGTCGAGCCGGCCCGCGACCGAGGTGATCGGCGTGCAGGTGGCGACCTGCGCGCCATTCCCCGAATCGCTGCGGGCCGAGCGACCGGTCGCCGTCGACTCCGCGCTGACGATCGCGGACGGGATCGCGGTCAAGCGTCCGGGCGCCCTGACGCTGCCACTGGTCAAGCGCTGGCTTGACCGCGTGGTCGTGGTGCCCGAGGATGACGTAGCAGAGGCGATGGTGTTCCTGCTCGAGCGGGCCAAGCTCGTCGTGGAGGGCGCCGGTGCGGTGGGCGTCGCGACACTGCTGGGCGGCCGCCTTGCGCTGAGCGGGACCGGCACGACCGTGGTGATCCTGTCGGGCGGCAACGTCGACGCCGGACTGCTCGGCGAGGTGGCGCGCCGGCACGAGAGCCAGGCGGGGCGGCGGCTGGTGCTGCTCGCGTCGCTGCCGGACCGGCCGGGGTCGCTGGCGCGGCTGCTGACGCTCGTCGGAGAACAGGGCGCCAACCTGCTCGATGTCGAGCACATCCGCGAAGGCTTCGATCTGCACGTGCGCGAGACCGCTGTCCAGCTCGTCCTCGAGACGCGCAGCGCGGCGCACGCCGGGCGCGTCACGGATGTCGTCCGTCGCGCCGGCTACAGCGAGCCGCGGCTGCTTCGATAACCGCCGTTGCGCCGCGAGCGCGCGTGCGCCACGAACGCGTCGATCACCCGGCTGCCCTCGTCGGCTTCGGGGTGCCACTGGACGCCGAGGACGAACTGGCAGGCCGGCAGCTCGATCGCCTCCGGGAGATCGTCGAGGGTCGAGTACCCGGTGATGCGCAGACCCTCGCCGATCCGCTCCACGCCCTGGTGGTGGTGTGACTTGGTCACGTGCGCGACCTGTCCGGCGGCGGCAGCCGCGACCGAATCCGCCAGCAGCCGCACGTCGTGATCGGAGCCGTCGAAGCTTCCCGGGTTGCGACGGTGGTCGCCGTGCCCGACCTCGTCGGGCAGGTGCTGGACCAGCGTCCCGCCGAACGCGACGTTGAGCAGCTGCATCCCGCGACAGATCCCGAGCACCGGCATGTCGCGCTCGACCGCGCGCCGCGTCAGCGCGACCTCGGTGCGGTCGCGGTCAGGGTAGGTCGGCCCGGTCGCCGGGTGCGGCTCGGCCCCGTACGCCTCCGGATCGATGTCGGCGCCGCCCGACAGGATCAGGCCGTCGATCAGGTCGAGCACCTCGTCGGGGTCGCTCTCCAGACGCGGATCGGGCACGATCATGAGCGCCGCGGCGCCGGCGCGCTGGATCGCGGTGATGTACTCGAATGGCAGCAGCGCCGCGTCGCGCTCCCACGGACCCCACCTAGCCCACGCCAGCCCCGCGGTGATCCCGATCAGCGGACGTTCATCAGCCACTTTTCCAGCGTAGCGAGGAACGATTTCGGGCTGGGCGACGTCTACTGCAGCGAGACGAACCGCGTCACCGGAGGTTGCCCGAATCAGCTCCGAGCCTGAGCGCCGACCGGCGGATCTTGCCGCTCGTGGTCTTCGGCAGCTCGTCGACGAAGTCGACGATCCGCGGGTACTTGTACGGCGCGGTCTGTCGCTTGACGTGATTTTGAAGCTCGGAGGTGAGCTCACTGCCGGGCGAGAAGCCCTCGCGCAGAACGACGACCGCCCGCACCACCGAGCCGCGCTCCTCGTCGGGCGCCGCGACGACCGCCGCCTCGGCCACCGCCGCGTGCGAAACAAGCGCCGACTCGACCTCGAACGGTCCGATCCGGTAGCCGGCCGAGATGATCACGTCGTCGGTGCGCCCTTCGAAGTACAGGTAGCCGTGCTCGTCCTGCTGGACTCGGTCCCCGGTCTGCCAGGGCGCATCCGTCGGCGCACGTTCGCCATCGAGGTATGAGACGAAGAACGTCGGGTCGGTGGTCGGGTCGGCCAGCACCAGCTCACCCTCCTCGACGTGCAGCGCCACGCCCGGCAGCGGGCGGCCCATCGATCCGGGCCGGACCGGCTCGCCCGGCGGGTTGCTCGTGAGCTGGCCGGTCTCGGTCTGACCGTAGCCATCCCGGATCTCGACCCCGGTGGCGTCCGTGAAGGCGCGGATCACCTCGGGGTTGAGCGCCTCGCCGGCCGCCACCAGCCCGCGCAGCGCCGGCAGCGGTCGCAGCGTCTCACGTTTGGCGATCACCCGGTATTCGGTCGGCGCCATGCACAGCACGTTGACGTCCTCTGTAGCGAGGATCTCGAGCCGCTCGGCGGGGTCGAAGCGGGCGTCGTGCAGGAGCGCCGTTGCGCCTCGGATCCACGGCGCGATGAACGCGTTGCGCGCCGATTTCGACCAGCCGCTCGCGGCCGTGCACCACACCAGCTCGCCCGCACGCGCGTCAAGCCAGTGCGTCGCCTGGAGCATCTGGCCGGGCAGGTACCGCTGGCCGTGGACGACGCCCTTCGGCTCGCCGGTGGTGCCGCTCGTGAATGTGATCAGACACGGGTCATCGCCCTGCAGGTCGGCGGGCGGCGCGGGCTCCGCGTCGAACAGGCGCTGGTCGGGGATCGTCAGCGTCTCGCAATCCGGCTTCGCCTCCTGCAGCTCGCCCGTGTTGCGCTCGTCGGCCACGATCAGCTTCGGTTGCGCGTGGGCGAGGCGCAGCCGCAGGTCCTTGGCGCGCAGCTGCTCGTTGCACGGCAGCGCCACGGCGCCGATCCGGAAGCACGCCACCATCGTCAGCGCCCACTCGGGGCGGTTTCCGATCAGCGTCATCACGACGTCGCCGCGCTCGACGCCTCGGTGCGTGAGCGTTCCGGCCAGCCGCGCGCTGCGGTCCGCGACCTGCGCAAACGACCACTCGCGGCGGCTTCCGTCCCGGGCGAGCTCGACGATCGCACGGCGTGCGGGCGGGGCGGCCTCGACGACGTCGGTGGCGAAGTTCATCGGCGGCCAGTGTGGCAGCATCGCCGAACGCGATGACCTTGTGGAACGGCGTGTTGTGGCTGCATCTGCTCGCGATGGCGTTCTTCGTCGGCGGCCAGCTGATGCTTGCGGCGGTCGTCGTGCCGGTGCTGCGCTCAGCCGCCGACCGGGCGCCGCTGCGGGCCGCGGCGCGCCGCTTCGGGATCGGAACGCTGATCGCGTTCGCGCTGCTGATCGCGACCGGCGTCGCGATGGCCAGCCACTACGGCAGGTGGAGCGACTCGACCCTCCAGGTCAAGCTGGGGCTGGTCGTGCTCGTCGGGATCCTGATCGCGGCGCACATGCGCTGGCCCGAGTCGCACGCGTTCGACGGGGCGATCTTCCTCTTGTCGCTGGCGATCGTGTGGCTCGGGATCGTCGTCGCGGGCTGAGTCCTTAGTGGCCGTGGCCGTGGCCACCGCCGCCGCCGTTACCCCACCCGCGGTGAAGGCCATAGCCGTGGTGGCCGCGGCCGTAGGCGTGGCCCCGCCCAGGGCCTCCGCCCGAGCTCGTGCCGGCGCCGGAACCCGTTGTGCTGCCAGAGCCCGACGGGGTCGTGGTGCCGCTCGAGGCGGGCGTCTTTGAACCCGTGCTCGAGCCGCCGCCCGCCGGCTTGGTCGCGCCACCGCCCGATCCGCCGCCGCGGCGGACCGGACCCGCGCTGCCACCGGTGCCGGTGGCGTAGCTGCGGTGCCCCGACGAGGTGTGGCTCGCAACGGTGGCGTGGCTGGCGCTGTGCGCACGCGCGGCGCTGACCACGCGGGCGTGGAGCGCGTGGCGCCCCCGGGCGGCGGCCACGCCGTGCTTCTGCGCATGGCTGCGAGGCGTCGCCTTAAGCAGCCGCGACGGATGTGCAACCACCGGCCGCGATGTGTGGTGGTGGGCGACGCTCGGGACCGGCACGGCTGCCGCGGCAGCACCGATCACCGCGGTCGCGGCGACGATCGCCGCGAGCTTGCCCAGCGGCGCGGTGGCGGCCGCGCCCACGTCGCCGCTGACCCCCGCGATCGCCCGCTGCGCCAGACCAACGGAAGCGGCCCACACGGCAACGGCGCGGTTGCCCGTGTAGTAGCCGAGGAATGCGCGGACGACGTCGCTGTCGAGCTGCTTGCCGCTCTCCTGCTGGAGGATCTCGATCGCGCGCTGATGGCTCGCCGCCGGCCGGTAGGGCCTGGCCGAGGTGATCGCGTCGAAGGTGTCCGCGACGCCGATGATCCTCGCGCCGAGCGGGATCTCGTTGGCCGTGAGGTGGTCCGGATAGCCGCTCCCGTCCAAGCGCTCGTGGTGGTGTCTCACGATCGCGGTCATCAGCGGGTCGCCGAGCGCCGCCACGATCTCGGCGCCGTCGACCGAGTGACGCTTGACGACGTCGAACTCGGCGGGGGTGAGCTTGTCCGGCTTGTTGAGAATCTGGGCCGGGACGCGCAGCTTGCCGACGTCGTGGATCGCCGCCGCCGCACGGACCCTCGACACGAACTCCTTCGACAGGCCAAGCCGCTGCGCGATCATCGCTGCGTGCCGCGCGACGCGGCGCGAGTGGCCGGCGAGGTAAATGTCCTGCGCCTCCAGCGCGCCGGCGAGCCGCCGCAGTTGACGCTCGCGCTCCTGACGGCTGGACCCGCCGATGGCCGGCGGCAGGTCGAGCACGTGCGTCGCGCTGGCCAGTCGGCGTTCGGTCCGCCAGCGCCGCAGCCATCCCCAGACCAGCAGATCGCTGAACAGCAGGTCGTTGCCGCGTCTGTGCCGCCGCCAGAGCGTGTTGCCAATGCGCGAGAACGCCAGCGACAGCACGACGGCAACGGCGACCGAGACCCATGGGGAGATCAGTCCTTCGGCTCGCAAGATCCAGGCGTCGGCGACCGGCACGACCGCCACGAGCGTCGTCACGACCGCCACGTGCGGCAGGTAGTGCGTGAGCTGGCGCTCCGGACGAGCAACGTCGGTGCGCAGAACTTCCAGCCCGAGGTCTTCGGCCCACGCAGGCGCGCCGTTCCGGGTTGCAGGCGGGCTGTCTAGCGCAATCAGACCCATCTTCCGTGGCGGTTAAGGCACTCTCCGCTAGTTCTTAGATAGCGGCAGGGATAAGTAATGATCGGCACTTTCGACGGATGTTTGAGCGCGACGGTTGGCTACCAACACCGGGCTGGCCAGCGAGCGACGGTTGGTAGCCTGGTGGCCGATGGGACTCATGAGTGGCAGCGGTCCGTTCGGGCGCAAGCCGGCGGGCACGTTCAACTTCGAGCCTCCGCCGCCGGGCCGCGCCCTGTACCTCGAGCCGTGTCCGAAGCGGGTCCGCGCGGTCGTGGGCGGCGAGACCGTGGCCGACAGCCGCCACGCGTTCCTGCTCCACGAATCGGGCCACCAGCCGCTCTATTACTTCCCCCCGCAGGACGTTCGCGCGGAGCTGCTCGAGCCGGCGCAGCGCACGACCCGCTGTCCGAAGAAGGGCGAGGCCTCCTACTACACGATCCGCGCCGGCGACCGCGTCCTCGAGGCGGGTGCCTGGTACTACCCGGACCCGATTGACGGGGCGCCCCCGATCAAGGACCTGATCGCGTTCTATTGGAACCGCATCGACCAGTGGTTCGAGGAGGACGAGGAGGTGTTCGTGCATCCGCGCGACCCGTATCACCGCGTCGACGTGCTGGCCAGCGACCGCCACGTGCGGATCTCGCTCGACGGCGAACTCCTGGCCGAGAGCCACCGGGCGCTGGCGCTGTTCGAGACCGGGTTGCCGACCCGCTGGTATCTCCCGCGCGAGGATGTCGTCGCCGAGCTCGAGCCCTCCGACAAGATCACGCGCTGCCCGTACAAGGGCACCGCGACCTACCACTCGGCGGGCGGCGAGCAGGATCTCGTCTGGTGCTACGAGGACCCGCTTACGGAGGTCGGGCGGATCGCCGGACTCGTGTGCTTCTTCAACGAGCGCGTGGACCTGGAGCTCGACGGCGAACTGCAGGAGCGTCCCGAGTCGCCGTGGTCGCACGGCGTGCGCTCGGAAGCGCCGAACGCGCCGCCGGCGGAGACGCGGGGGTAGCCATTGAAAGCTCTCCTCGATCAGGGATAGGATCGACCCCTAACTCGATCGCTCACGCAAGCGGGCGAGAAAGGGGCCGGAACCTGATGAGGCCTAGACCAATGTACGGGGTGCTGATCGCGGTCCTCGTGGCGATGGCTGGTTGTGGCAGCTCGAGCTCGACCAGCAGCACAGGGGGGACGACGGCGCCTGGAGTGACTGCCGCGAAGACGACGCCATCAGGGACGACGTCGTCAGGGACGCCGTCGTTCACAACCGCCGGGAACTGTCAGCAGCTCGTGACGCTGGGCGCCAAATTCGCTCAGGCGATCCAGGCTAGCTCGGGCGGCGGCAAGTTGAACCTCCAGGCTGTGGTGAACGCCTACCAGGCGCTCGCGGCTGCGGCGCCGTCGGCGATCAAGCCAGACCTTCAGCTGATCGCGAACGCATTTGCCAAGTTCGCGGCGGCGCTGGCGAAGGTGGGCTACACGCCGGGCACGCAACCGAACCCGAGTCAGCTCGCCGCACTCCAAGCCGCTGCTCAGGCCTTCAACTCGCCCCAGCTCCATGCGGCGGCGCAACACATACAGGCCTGGGCGCGCCAAAACTGCGGCAACCTGACCCCGACGACGACAACCGGCTAGGGCTCGCTGCCAGCGGAGCCGCGGTCCGAGCGCTTCGGAGCCCTCGGGGTCTCGGCAACGTATCCTCCCGCACATGGCGCTAGCGACCGCCGACCGCACCGACGAGCAACGAGCGATCTGCGAGATGGTTCGGCAGTTCGCCGACGAGCAGATCATCCCCAACGCCGAGCACTACGACCACGAGGACGAGTTCCCCGAGCCGATCGTCGAGCAGATGAAGGAGCTCGGCCTGTTCGGGGTCACGATCCCCGAGGAGTACGGCGGCATGGGGCTCGACCTGACGACCTACGCGATGATCGTCGAGGAGCTGAGCCGCGGCTGGATCAGCATCTCCGGGATCGTCAACACCCACTTCATCGGCTCCTACCTGCTGATGAAGTTCGGCACCGACGAGCAGAAGCAGCGCTACCTGCCGCGGATGGCGACCGGGGAGATCCGCGCGGCCTTCAGCCTGTCCGAGCCCGAGGTCGGCTCCGACGTGCAGGGGATCAAGACCGCCGCCAAGAAGCTTGAGGGCGAGGACGCCTACGAGATCAACGGCAGCAAGATGTGGGTTACCAACGGGCTGCTGTCGAGCATCGTGTTCGTGCTCGTCAAGACCGATCCGAGCGCCGAGCCGCGCTACAAGGGCATGACCTGCTTCATCGCCGAGAAGGAGCCGGGGGTCAGCGAGAACACCGGTCCCTACCAGGGCTTCAACATTCCGCCGAAGATCAAGAAGCTCGGCTACAAGGGGGTTGAGTCGACCGAGCTCGTGTTCGACGGCTACAGGGTCCCGGCGGAGCAGATCCTGGGCGGCGAGGCCGACGGGCTCGGCCAGGGGTTCGTGCAGATGATGGACGCGCTCGAGGTCGGGCGGGTCAACGTCGCGGCCCGCGGCGTCGGGATCGCCCAGCGGGCGCTGGAGCTCGCGCTCAAGTACAGCCAGGAGCGAAAGGCGTTCGGCAAGCCGATCGCCCAGCACCAGGCGATCCAGTTCAAGCTCGCCGACATGGCCACCCAGGTCGAGGCGGCGCGCCTGCTGACGTTCCGCGCCGCCCGGCTGAAGGACGCCGGCGAGCGCTCGGATCTCGAGGCCGGCATGGCGAAGCTGTTCGCCTCGGAGGCCGGTCGCTTCTGCGTGGAGGAGGCGTTCCGCATCCACGGCGGCTACGGCTACTCCAAGGAGTACGAGATCGAGCGCCTGTACCGCGACGCGCCGCTGCTGCTGATCGGCGAGGGCACGTCCGAGATCCAGCGGATGGTGATCGGCCGCAAGCTGCTGCAGCGGCACAAGATCTGATTTGAGAGGGCGCGCCTGGAGGCGCGCCCCGGGGTTCGGCTGCTGCTTCCCGGCGGCTAGCCCGGAAGCGGCTCCTGTTCGCGGCCCTCGGGCTGGTATTCCTCGGCGGGCTCCAGGAACGACCGGATCTCCTCGCGAAACTCCGGGGTGTCCTCGTGCCCGTGCACCGAGATGGCGTGCTCGGCCGACGCCCGCACCACCTCATCCTCTTCGCCGATGATCACCAGCGAGCAGTTGGATTCGCTCGGGAAGCGGCGGCAGTCTGCCATCAATCGCGGCATTGGTCCCTCCGTTGTGTTGGTCGGACCGCATCCTCGCGCGCAGCCATCCTTGCGTCAAGAGCTACCGGGCGCTAGGGTCTCTCGGCATGGGGACCGTGGGGCGCAGCGTTGCTCGCGGAGCGTGCCTTGGCGCGGTGCTGGCGGCGGCAGTCGCCGGCACGTCGAGCGCCGCGACGATCGTCGTCAGCGCGACCAGCGACGACCTGACGGCCCACGACGGCGGCTGCTCGCTACGCGAGGCGATCAGCACTGTCGATGGCCATCCGAATGGCGACTGCGCAGCCGCATCGGCGTCGGGCCCGAACACGATCGTGCTCGGCCCTCATCGATATCCGCTGACGCTGTCGGGGGTTCTCACGCGCGGCAATCCATCGGGCTGTATCTCGACGTACGTCCCGGCGCGCGATGACAACACCGCCGGCGAGCTGAGCGTGTTCGCCAGCGTGCACGGCCTCACGATCCGAGGGGCGGGGCCACGCAAGACCGTGATTGACGCCTGCAAGCTCGGCGATCGCGTGTTCGAGATCAAGCCAGGCGCGACGGTCTGGATCCGCGGACTGACGATCACTAACGGCCACGCGCGTAACGGAGCGCCCGCGATGGACGGCCAGCTCATCGGCAGTACCGGCGGCGACGGAAACATGGGCGCCGAGGGCGGCGGCATCCTCAACGAGGGCACGCTGGCACTGATCGACGCAGCGCTCACCAATAACCGCGCCGGGAACGGGAGCGATGGCGGTGCCGGCGGCGATTTCGGCGGAAGCGGTGGCGGCGGCGCGTCTGGCAGCTGCGGCGGGGCCATCTCGAACGAGACCGGTCAGCTGACGGTAATCGACTCGACCCTTTCAGGTAATTACGCCGGGAACGGCGGCAACGGCGGCAAGCCGACCGAGGGCAGCACGACAGACGGTCAGTCCGGCAATGGCGGCGCCGGTGGCGACGGGGCCGAGGGCGGCTGCGGCGGGGGCATCTGGAACATCGGCAAACTGACGGTCACGGGCAGTACGATCGCGGCAAACCACGCGGGCGCCGGCGGAGCGGGCAGCGACGGGCAGCAGGCCGACCCCGTCAATGGCGGCGCCGGCGGAAATGGGGGCAATGGCGGACTCGGCGGTTTTGGCGGTGGCATCGAATCCGACACCCCCATCACGGCGACCAACGACACGATCTACGCGAACACGGCGGGGAACGCCGGCAAGGGCGGCGCTGGTGGTGCGGAGGTCAACGGGCTTGAGCCCAACGGCATCGGCGGCAACGGCGGCAACGGAGGCGGCGTCGGGGGCATCAGCTCGTATGGCGGCACGCTGCTGAACCTGACCATCGCCGCCAACGCCGCAGGAGCCGGGGGGTCAGCCGGCACCTCTCCGGACCAACACGGCACGGCGGGAGCTGACGGCGATGGTGGTGGCGTGTCCAGCTCATCATTCAACCCGACCACGATCCGGAACACGCTGCTGTACAAGAACCAGCGCGGCGATTGCGCCGGGACGATCAGCGACGGCGGTCACAATCTCGTGTTCGCGCTGCCGTCCGGCGGCTCCAGCTCCTGCGACGTCTCGCACTTCGTGACAGCTGACCCAGTCCTCGGCACACTGAGCTTCAACGGCGGCCCGACCGAGACGATGCGGCTCGGCGCCGGCAGCGCGGCGAGGGATCAGATTCCCGCGAGCGGGGCCGGCTGCCCGGCAACCGACCAGCGCGGCGTTCGTCGGCCGGGCGGCTCCAAGTGCGACATCGGCGCATACGAGGTGCGCTCGCCGGTGGTGCGCACGCCGCACACGCGCGCGGTTGGCAAGCACCACGCGACGATCGGCGACACGGTGATCGCCGAGCAGCTCGTGGCGACTGTTTACGTTCAATACGGGACGAGCACGCGCTACGGCAACAAGACCGCTGTCAAGCGAGCCTTCGGCGTCGCCGCGACGCTGCTGTCCTGGGTGCTCGACGGCCTGAAGGCGCACACCACGATCCACTTCCGCGTGGTTGCGCAGTCGAGCGACGGCACGACGATCGGCCCGGATCGCACGTTCAAGACGAGCTGAGCCGCTCAGCTACAGGGCTTGCCCGTCAACCCGACGCCGCTGTCCTGCCGCAGGAACCACGGGTGCGAGATCGGTGAGCCCTGCTTGGTCACCGGGTCGGTGAGGCCGGTGTAGCCGGTCGCGATGATCAGGCAGCCGCGACGGTCGGTCGCGTCGGTGAAGTAGTCGCCGAGCCGCCGGTCCTCGCCGGTCACGCCGACGGTCACCGCGCAGGCGGTGCCGCCCGCGCAGATCGCGCCCTTGTGAACCGGCACGTGCGAGGCGTTGACGATCGACTCCTGCGGGTGCGCGCCGGCCGCATGCGTGATGTGGGCTGCCATCACGTACACGTTGCCGCTGCCGCAGTCGGGGTCCGTGATCCGGTCGTACTGGTACCAGACGACGCCGACATTGCCGGCGCTGCCGGCCGTGACCCAGGGCCACAGCAGCCGGTGGCCCGGGAAGTAGGCGACCGTCCGTGGCTTGCTCCACTTCCGGCCGCCGTCGGTCGAGACAGCCATCATCACCGAGTTGGCCAGCGGCGTTGGGGCGGACGAATTGCCGCCGAAGCTCTCGCTGCCGGAGTCATACGGCGGGCAGCCGTTGTGCGTGGTCTTGCTGCGGTTGTCGGTGTCCCAGACCAGGTAGTAGTTGCCCGCCGAGTCGATCGCGATCGACGGCCAGTGCGCGTAGCCGGTGGACTTTGCGACGCGGATGTCGACGAACTTTGCGGAGGGATTGCTGAACGCCTGGCTGGGGTGATGGAGGATCCCAAGCCCGACGCCGTCGATCTGGTTGTTGCTGTTCATGTACCAGACGCCCTCGATCAGGCTGTCCCGGCGGCGGTCGTAGAGGAGCTTGCCCTGGCCGATGAAAGATCCTCCGTCGTTGGTGCTCCCCTGATCTGGGATCCCGGTCGAGGAGCAGCTCGCGCCGGCGTTGGCGCTGCGGAAGATCTCGTGGCCGGACTCCTCGGTGTCGGTTGACAGGAATGCCTCGTTCTTGTGGGCGCCGGCGATCCACGGCCGGTCGCCCTCGTGACACTGCGGCGTGCCCGTGGTCCACGTCTTGCCGCCGTCCTGCGAGGAGAACAGGGCGTCGTTGGCCAGGTCGATCCCGGTGTTGTAGATGTTGCCGTTGGCGTCCTGGGTGAGGTCGGGATCGCTGAAGCCGGTATTGATCAGCGGGTTTGTGAAGAACCCGGCGCCAGCGTTCACGCGGGTCCATGTCCTGCCGTTGTTCTTCGACCACCAGATGTTGACCTGGTTTCGATAGTTGGCGACCCAGGCACCGGACTCGGCGGGTGCGAACGGGGCGTTGCTCGAGTAGATGTGCGTCGTGCCCTCGTGGGCCGTGTAGATCAGAAGGCCCGACTTGAGCGCGTACTGAACGGTCGGCTCGCCACCGGCGAGCGTGCGGTCGACCAGGATCGGCTTGCCGAACCCGAACGGCGCCGCGTTTGCGGCGGGCGGTACCAGCACCGCCAGCGCCCCCACGATCAACAGCCAACGCCCGAACCGCATGGCACCTCCGATCTACGCACCTGAAAGCGGATCGATGCTACCGCAGCGAGGGCCGCCGGCGCGCCGGTTCGGGCTCCCGCGCCCTACTAGACTCAGCCACCTGGCGGCGCCCACCGACACCCCCACCGACACCAAGTCACTGATCGAGCTGGCCGTGAGACGGTTCCTGGAGGAGGTGCCGGCGCTGCAACCGCTGAAGTTGGTGGCCGGCTTGGAGCTGCACGGCCGCGGCGACGTTCAGCTCTACCGGGTGGAGCTGCCCGGTCCGAAGGTGACAAAGGACATCGCGGCCGACGCGAAGGTCCGGCTGTCGCTCCCGCGCTCGCACTTCAACTCGCTGGCTACCAAGGGCCGGGTGCGCGATTGGCGCGAGGCATTCGCCCATGGCGACGTCAAAGCCACAGGCATCGAGCAGGTGATGAAGCTGATCGTCAACGTGGTCGAGCGCCAGGAGGAGCGAGCTCGGACGCGCAGAGCCCGCCACTGAGCTGAAGCTATCCCTCGCCGGCCAGCCTCTCCGCCTCGCTGAGCTGATCCTCGATCAGCGCGAGGCCGGCGTCCCAGAAGCCCGGATCGGCCAGGTCGATGCCGATGATCGCGCCCAGCTCCTGGGGGCTGCGCGAGCCGCCGGCCGACAGCATCTCCAGATAGCGCGGGACGAACGGGTCGCCCTCCTGGAGGTAGCGGCCGTACGCCGAGAGCGCCAGCAGCTGCCCGTAGGCATACGCGTACACGTAACCCGGTGTGTTGATGAAGTGGGGGACGTAGGACCACCACTTCAGGTAGCCGTCGGTGATCTCAACGGAATCCCCGAACAGCTCCGCCTGGGTCTCGCGCCACGTCTCGTTGATGCGCTCGCTCGATAGCTCGCCTTCCGAGCGGCGCCGGGTGTGCACGAGGTGCTCGAAGCGGTTCATCGCCATCTGCCGGAAGACGGTCGCGATCGACCCGTCGATCTTCTCGGCCAGCAGCGCGAGCCGCTCCTGACCATCGCCGGTGCCCTCGAGCAGGCGGCCGAACACGAGCTCCTCGCCGAACACCGAGGCTGTCTCCGCCAGCGTCAACGGCGTCGATTGATGGAAGATGCCGCGCGGCTGCGCCAGCGCCGCGTGCAGCCCGTGGCCGAGCTCGTGCGCCATCGTCAGCACGTCGCGCCGGCGCGCGGTGAAGTTGAGCAGCACGTACGGATGCACACTGGGGACCGTGTAGGAGCAGAACGCGCCACCGCGCTTGTGCGGTCGGACCGGCGCATCGACCCAGCGCTCGTCGAAGAAGCGGCGCACCGTCGCCCCCGCCTGCGTGGAGAACGACTCGTAGGTGTCCAGCACCAGCTCCTGCGCCTCCGAATACGAGAACACGGCGTCCTCGGCGCTGATCGGCGCGCTGCGGTCGTAGTCGGCGAGGCGCTCGATCCCCAGCAGTCTCGCCTTCAGCCTGTACCAGCGCTGAGGGATGTCGTAGCGGCGGCGAACCGCCTCGATCAGCGCCAGCACCGACTCGTCGGAGGCCTCATTGGCGAGGTTGCGGCTCGCCAGCCAGTGCGGATAGCGGCGCAGACGGTCCTCGACCGACTTGTCGTGCAGCAGCGTGTTGTAGATGAACGCGCGCGTGCGAAGCCCCGGCTCGAGCGCCGCCGACACGGCCTGCGCCGCGGCGCGCCGGACCTCGCGATCCGGCGTCAGCAGCCGGCTGAGCGCGACGTCGAGCGCCAGCTCCTCGCCGTCGAGCGAGACGCGCAGCGCCGAGACGAGCTCGCCGAACAACCGGCTCCACGCGCTCTGGGCCGAGATCGCCTTCTCCGCGAGGATCTTCTCCTCGGGCTCGGTCAGCAGGTGCGGGCGGTAGCGGCGGGCGCTGTGAAGGTAGTGACGGGCGAAGTCGAGCCCGTCGTGCCGCAGCAGCTCCTCGGCCCGCTCATCCTCGAGCGCCGCCCATTCGAGCTCGAAGAACAGCAGCTGCGTCTCGACCGCGGTCGCCCGCTCCTGCACCAGCTGCAGCAGCGCGCCACGCGGCGGATCGGCGGTATCGGTGGCAAATCGCAGCGACGCGTACGAGGCGGCGCGCCCGACACGGTCGTTGATGTCGGCGAGCTCGCGCATCGCCTGCTCGAGCCGCGGTCCATCGAGCTCGGCGATCCTGCCGGCGTAGCGCGCGGCGAATTCCTCGGCAAGTCCGCTCGCCTCCTCCAAGAGCCGCTGGGTCCCGCTCTCGGTGTCGCCGTCGACGAGTGGCCGCAGGTCCCACTCGGTTGCCAGCAGCTCAGGATCGGCGAGATGCTCCGCGGCGGTTGCCATGGCGCCCAGGGTAGCCGGGCGCTCGACCGCCCGCGACGCGTTTAGCCCACATTTGCCAGGGGAAGGCTCGCCGCCGCGAGCTGCGCATCCAGGTAGCACGCTCGCGGGCCCAATTCAGGTAGGGCGTTGGTGCGATCCCGCGGATTCGGCGGGATCGCGCCGTTTCGGGGCGGGTCCGCAGGGTCAGTGCTTCGAGCTCTACCGGCAGGCGGCCGGGTCGAGCCGGCCCCGGATCCGGTACACCCCGATCGGTTGCCCCAGCGCGTGCCGGTGGTAGACCACGTGGGCCGCCGGATCGGTGATCGTCCAGGCGTCCTCCGGAGACGGGAACAGGTGATTCTGGTCCCAGAAGTCGCGCCGGGGCGTCGTCACCAGGTACTGGAAGTGCCCCGCGTTGACCGCCGCTCGCCACGCTCGGCAGCTCCTGATCGGTGTGAACGAACCGTGCGGTCCGTGCGCGGCGACGTAGAGCAGCGTGTTGGAGTCGTCCACGCCCATCAGCGGATAGCCGAAGTAGCTGCCGTAGGTTCCGACCAGGCCGACCCGGGCGTGGTGGATGCGGCGGAACAGCTCCCAGACCTTCGACAGGTGCGAGATCCCTGGGCGGTAGGCGTAGCGCAGGCGCAGGTAGTGCCGCTGCCAGGCGTAACCCGCCGCCGCGCCGGCGCCGGCCAGCACGACCACGCCCGCGATCGGAAGCGCGGCAAGGCGCCAGCGAGGGAGGCGTAGCGGCCCCGCGCGGAGCATCACTGCGGTCGCCGCGATCACCGCCGCCACCGCCCCGACCACGACCGCGCCGCGAACGTATTTGCCCGGCCACAGAACCTGCTCGGCGATCGTCGCGACAAACACCGCCGCCAGCACGGCCGTCAGCAGCGCCCGCCGCCGCGGCCCGGTGAGCGAGGAAGCCAGCGGCAGCAGCACGAACGCCAGCGACAGTCCGGGCGCCGCGTAGCGGACGTTGTAGGACATCCCCAGCGGGTCGCCGGCAGGGCCCATCGCGCTGTTCGGCGTGAATAGGTAAGCCACCAGCGATGCGAGCGCGACCAGCGCCAGCATCCGCAGGACCGGGCGCGATCTCGGAAGCAGGCACAGCAACGGGCCGACGAGCGCGAGCGCGACGATCGCGTACCACCAGCGGCCCAGACCTGACGCCAGGGCCGGCTCGAAGAAGCGGTGCAGGATGCGGCCGTTGAACAGGTAGTGCGCCACCGCGAACGTGGTGTGGCCCTGCTGCGGCGGCGCTGGCGTGGCCAGGATCCCGAGGCTCGTCCACGGCAGCGGGTTACCGACGGCGATCAGATTGCGGACGTACCAGAAGCCGCCCGCCACAAACGCCGCGATCACCCATGCGGCGGCGGTGCCCCGCTGGCGCGCGCGCAACGCGAGCAGCACCACCCCGACGCTGAGCGCAACGGCCGAGACGAGGAACGTCAGCTTCGTCCCGGCGGCAAGCCCGGCCGCGATGGCCGCCAGGAGGTAGGGACCCCGGCTGGGTCGCGCGCCCGTCCCTTCGGCTGGCGCAGCGGCGAGGAGTAGCGCCGCCGACGCCAGCACCAGGTACACCCCGAGGATGTCGTTGTCCGCGCTGCCGGGTTGGGAGAGGTCGATCATCGGCGTCGCCATCACGAGCGCCAGCCCCAGCACGCAGATCGCGCCGACGCCGCGGGCGCGGCCGACGCAGTAGGCGGCAAGGAACGCCAGCCCGAGCCACAGGAAGTTGATCACCGGCGTCAGCGTGTCGCGCGCGAGCAACACGATTCCGAGCCCGTGCACCATCTCCGCGTTGGCCGGATAGAACGCCGTCAGGAACTCGACGTCGGTGAAGCGCAGCGGCGTGATCTGGCCGGTCTGCGCGAAGCTCGCGGCCCACGGCAGGTGGTACCACATCGAATCGACCACGTGGACACCCAGGTCGTAGGCCTTGAGCGTCGGCGCGCCCCACTCGGCGAACACCGCCACCACCGATATGGCCGCGGTCGCGAGCATCACGAGCGCGAGCCGGTCGGGGCGCCGTGGCCGGCGTCCGGAATCGATCCGCCTGCCGGCGCCAAGCAGCCTGAAAGCGGCGGCCGCGACCGCCGCGTACGCGACGACGACCGGGATCAGACCGAACAGCCCGACGGTGCCGATGATCTCGAGCACGCCGATCAGGACGGCGGTTCCGATCACCGACTCGGCGAGGCGCGCCGGAGCGCCCGCCCAGTCGGGCATCACGCGGCGCCTCACCACGACCGCCGTCAGCACGACGGAGCAGACCACGATCGCGAGCGCCACAACGCCCACGAGGTAGCGGGCGACCGAGACGTTTACGCTGGTTGCCATGACCGCCCGAAGAGTAGGTGTAGCGGCACTCGCGGCCGCGCTGGCGGGCTGCGGTGCGGGCAGCAGCGCCAGCCGCACGCCGACCATCTCGGCGCTGCCGATGGTGCGCGGCGCGACGATCGTCGCGCAGGCGAGGGAGTGTGATCACGGCGCGAACGCGTTCTGCGCGCTCGAGATGGTGGTTGTCGATCGCCGCTACCGGACCTCGCGCGACCTGGTTCGCGACGAGCACCGGCTGCTCAAGCATCGGGGCTGGTCGAGCGCCAATGCGGACACGGGCGAGCAGCGCGCGGCCGACTCGCCGGGACACAAGTGGCGCGTCACCTACGCGACCGCGTATGGGGATCTGAAGGGCATCGACCTCGGATGGATCAAGCGGCCGCGGTCGATCGCCCTGGCCCTATCGCAGGCGCTGTTCAGTCGAGCCTCGGCGATGTCGGTCATGCTCGAGGTGGGGAGCGCCTGAGCTCCAGGCGGCCGTCGGCCCCGACGGCCATCGCGCTGCGCCCGGTCAGCAGCTCCTCGAGCTCGTCGCCGACCAGCTCGCGGCGCCAGCCGCCCAGGGTGCGGACGTCGGGCTCGGGCTCACCGCGCCGGGCGGCGCCGACGATCAGCTCGAGCTCGCTGCGTGATGCGATCAGCTCGTACGCCAGCCCCGCTTCAAGCGCCCGGGCCCGCAGCAGCGCCTCGGCAAGCGCGATCAACGGCGCGTCGCTGGGGTCGGAGCGGCCGCGGTACTCCTCGCGCGGGATCGGCGGCGCTTTGCGGCCCGCTGCGATCGCCTCGAGGATCGCGTTGCCCCGCCGGCGGATGCCCGACGAATGCAAGCCGCGGATCTGCTCAAGCCCCTTGACGCTGGACGGCTGGCGCTTGGCGAGCTCGACGAGCGTCTGATCGGCGAGCACCGACCCGACGGGGCGGTCCTCGTTGGCCGCGGTCTGCTCGCGCCAGGCGGCCAGCTCTCGGGCGACCGCACGGGCCTTGGGATCGAGCTGGCCGATCCGCGGGAGCCGCTCCCACGCCGAATAGGGATCGCGCTCGTCGGTGGCCGACTCCAGCCGGCGGCACTCCTCGCGCGCCCACTCCAGCCGCCCGCTCGCGCGCAGCCGCCGCTGCAGCTCGTCTGCCAGCGAGAGCAGGTGCGCCACGTCCTCGGCGGCGTAGCTCAACTGCTCGGCGGTCAGCGGGCGGGCGTCCCAGCGCGTGTAGCTGGCGGTCTTGCCGACCCGCTGCCCGAGGATCTGCGCGATCAGGTTGCCGTAGCCCGCCTGGGCGCTGGCGCCGGCGAATCCGGCCGCGATCTGCGTATCGAACATGTTCGTCACCTCGGTCTGCCACACGCGCCGGAGGATCGCCACGTCCTGGCGGCCCGCGTGGAGCACGACCTCGATCGCCGGGTCCGCGAGCAGTTCCGCGAGCGGCCCGACCGCGGGGGCCTCGAGCGTGTCGATCAGCGCGATGCGGGGCGCGGCGCCATTCGACGGGTCATCGACGGCGATCTGCACGAGGCACAGCAGCGCCCGGTAGCGGCCCTCGGACATGAACTCGGTGTCGAGCCCGAGGCGGCCGGCCTGGCGCGCAAGCGTGGCGGCGCGCGAGATCTCGTCGGAGGTTGCAAGCCCAGGCAAGCTGAAACGCCCCATCGTGGCCACCCTACTGTGCTTGCGAACCCGCGTCGATCGGCCCGGTAATTCCACGATGCTGCCGGGACGGTTAAACCGACCGCCCTGGTAGGATTTAGGAACGATGATCTTCTCCTCGAAGGCCGAGTACGGCGTCCGCCTGATGGTCGAGCTGGGGCGCCAGTCGCCAGCGCAGCCGACGAGCCTGAAGGCGATTGCGGACGCTGAGGGCCTGCCACTCGCGTATCTCGAGCAGGTCGTGGCGCGCCTGCGCAAGGCTGGGCTGGTGATGAGCGCGCGCGGCGCCCACGGTGGCTACTGGCTGTCGCGGCCCGCGGAGCAGATCGCGATGAACGAGGTGGTGCAGGCGCTGGAGGGCTCGATCGCGCCGATGGAGTGCTTCGTGCACGACCACACCGAGCGGGTGCTGTGCTCGCACGAGCCCGACGCAGGGCGCGGCTGTGCGACCAAGCTGCTGTGGACGCGCGTGCAGGGCGGGATCATCCGTTCGTTGCAGACGACGACGCTTGCGGAGCTGGTGGAGTTCTCGCGCCGCACCGAGCGCGTTGGGCCCGTGGAGGGGGCTGCACTGGTATGAGCGAGCTCGAGATCAAGAATCTTCACGTCCGAGCGGGTGAGAAGGACATCCTGCGCGGGGTCGAGCTCGCCGTCGGCAAAGGCGAGATCCACGCGCTGATGGGTCCGAACGGCTCGGGCAAGTCGACGCTCGCGAACGCGATCATGGGGCACCCCAACCTCGAGGTGACCGAGGGTCGGGTCCTGTTCAAGGGCGAGGACGTGACCGAGGCCGACCCGGACGAGCGCGCCCGGATGGGCTTGTTCATGGCCTTCCAGTACCCGGTCGCGGTACCGGGCGTGACCGTCACCAAGTATCTGCGCACCGTGCTCAACGCCCACCGCGAGGCGCGCGGCGAGGAGCCGATCCCGCTCAAGGACTTCCGTCAAACGGTCGAGGCGGCGATGAAGCTGACCAACGTGCCGCGCGAGTTCTCGAGCCGCTACCTGAACGAGGGCTTCTCGGGCGGTGAGAAGAAGCGGATGGAGATCCTCCAGCTCGCGCTCCAGCGGCCCGAGCTCGCGATCCTCGACGAGACCGACTCCGGTCTTGACATCGACGCGCTGCGGGTCGTCGCCAACGGCGTCAACGCGGTCGCGGGGCCGGACATGGGCGTGCTCATCATCACCCACTACCAGCGGATCCTCCACCTGGTCCAGCCCAGTCACGTGCACGTCATGTACCAGGGCAAGATCGTCAAGGAGGGTGGCCCCGAGCTGGTCGACGAGCTCGAGGCTCGCGGCTACGGCTGGATCACCGAGGAGCTTGGGGCGGCGGCGTGAGCGCCACCACCCGCCGGGCAGCGGCTTTCGACCTGCGTCAGGTCGCATCCCAGTTCCCGGTGCTGCGACGGCGAATCGACGGGCACCCGATCACCTATCTCGACTCGGCGGCGACCTCGCAGACGCCGCAGGCGGTGATCGACGCGATGACCCACTATTACACCGAGTCGCGCGCGAGCATCCACCGCGGGGTGTATCCGCTGGCGGTCGAGGCGACCGACCTGTACGAGGGAGCTCGTCACCGAATCGCGCAGTGGCTGGGCTCGGCGCCAGAGGAGACGATCTTCACCGCGAACGCGACCGCCGCGATCAATCTCGTCGCCTACACCTGGGGTCGCCAGAACGTCAACCGCGGCGATCTGGTGGTGCTGACCGAGATGGAGCACCACTCGAACATCGTCCCCTGGCAGCTGGTCTGCCAGGACCGCGAGGCGGAGCTCGCGTACGTGCCGGTGCTCGAGGACGGGCAGCTCGATCTCGAGGGGCTCGACGTGCTGCTCGCGCGGGGCCCCAAGCTCCTCGGTTTGGTCCACGTCTCAAACGTGGTCGGGACCATCAATCCGGTTGCGTCGATCGTCCAGCGCGCGCACGACGCGGGCGCGGTCGTGCTGGTGGACGGCACCCAGGCGGTGCCGCAGCTGCCGGTAAGCCTGCCGGAGCTCGGCGCGGACTTCTACGTGTGGACGGGTCACAAGGCCTACGGGCCGACCGGCATCGGGGTCCTTCACGGGCGCCGCGAGCTGCTCGAGGAGATGCCCCCGTTCATCGGCGGCGGCCACATGATCCGGACGGTCGCGGCCGCCGAATCGACCTGGACCGACCTGCCGTGGAAGTTCGAGGCCGGCACCTCGCAGATCGCAGAGGCGATCGGGCTCGGCGCGGCCGTCGACTGGATCCGTGCGATCGGCCCCGACCAGATCCGCGCCCATGAGCAGGCGCTGGTCGAGGAGGCTCTGGTCCGGCTCGGATCAGAGGTTCCCGGACTGGCGATCCACGGCCCGCTCGACGCGGCCGACCGAGGGGCGCTGATCTCGTTCACGCTCGAGGGCGCGCACCCGCACGACGTTGGGGAGATCCTCGGGCGCGACGGGGTCTGCGTGCGCACCGGGCACCACTGCACGCAGCCGCTGATGCGCAAGCTCGGCGTACCGGCGACGACGCGGGCGTCGTTCGCCGTGCACAACTCCGTGGCGGACGTGGACCGGCTGATCGACGGCCTCGGCCGCGTCCGCCAGGTGCTGCGGCTGGGGTCGTAGCGCCACCCACAGCCACACGCCTCCGGCAATCGCCGCGATTCCAGCCAGCACGAGCGGGCTGCGGGGCCCGGCCGCGCCCGCGAGCCAGCCCGCGATTGGCGCTCCGATTGGGGTCGAGCCCAGGAACACCACGCTGTAGAGGGCCATCACGCGGCCGCGCATCGACGGCGCCGCCTCGAGCTGAAGGGTCGAGTTGATACCGGCGGCGAAAGTCACGCTGGCCGCACCCGTCGCCGCGAGCACGACGAGTTCGAGCGCGAGCGTCGGCGCCGCGGCGGCCGCGAGGCTGAAAACGCCGAACGCCGCGCCGGCGGTCGCCAGCAGCTTCGGGTCGATGCGCTGACGCGCGCCCGCGACAAGCGCTCCGACGACAGCGCCCACCGCCATTGCGCTGGTCAGCGCTGCGTAGGTGGCGGCGGTGCCGTGGAAGGTGAAGCGGGCAAGCAGCGGCAGCATCACCTGGAAGTTGAACGACAGCGTCCCGACGAGTGCCATCGCCGCGAGCGGCACGCGGAGGGCTGGCGTTCGCGCGACGTGGCGGAGGCCCGAACGCAGCTGGCCGGGCTCGCGCCGGGCGAGCTTGCCCGCATGCAGTTTCTGCGGATCGATCAGCCGGAGCGCCAGCAGCATCGCGCCGAACGTGAGCGCGTTGATCAGGAAGCAGGGCGCGACTCCGATGGCTGCGATCACGCCGCCGGCCACCGCCGGCCCGATGATCCTCGCCGAGTGAACGATCAGGCTGTTGAGGCTGACCGCGTTGACGACGCGGTCGCGGCCGACCATCTCCATCACGAAGCTCTGCCGGGCGGGATTGTCGATCGCGTTGACCGAGCCGCGGACGAACACCTCCGCGAACACCATCCACGCTTGCACGTTCCCCGATGCGGTCAGCACCCACAGGCCCAACGCCGGCAGCGCCATCAGCGTCTGGGTGACCATCAGCAGCCGCCGCTTGTCCATGCGGTCGGCGAGCAGCCCGCCCCACGCGCCGGCGAACAGCATCGGCACGAACTGCAGCGCGGCGGTGAGGCCGACGGCGAAGCTGGAATCCGTGAGCTTCAGGACGAGCCACATCTCGGCGACGACCTGCATCCAGTTGCCGCTAAGCGAGACGACCTGGCCGATGAAGTAGCGGCGGTAGTTGGGGACCGCCAGCGAATGGAAGGAGCGCTTGAGCGCGGCGCTCACTCCGGGTGCTCCTCCTGGAGAAGGCGCTCGATTACCGCCGCCGCGCGTTCGAGCGCCTCCAGCTCCTCTGGCTGGAGCGTCCTAAGCTTGCGGGCCAGATACGCGTTCTTGCGCGAGCGGCCCCGCTTGAGGACCGCCACCCCCTCGCGCGTGAGGCTCAGCCTGGCGACGCGGCGGTCGCTGGAGTCGGCCTGCCGCGTTATCAGGCCGGCGTCCATCAGGCCGTTGAGCAGGCGCGTCGCGCTCGGGCGCTGGATGCGCTCGAGCGCGGCCAGCTCGCTGGGGGTCACCGCGACATGCCGCTCGATGCTCGACAGCGCCGAGATCTGCGACGGCGTCAACCCCTCGGCTGACTGCTGGCGTAGCCGGCGCGCCAGCCGGGTAACGACCAGCCGAAGGCGGGCGGCCAGCTCGACGTCGGTGTTCGTATCCGTTGAAGCGAAGCTAATTAGCATTGCTAAGTATTGTAGCAGGGGGCGCGCGGTTGCGTCTGACGCCCCCGGTGGCGCGATCTACTATCTTCTAGAGCTGTCGAACTGAAGCGGGAGGTTGACGATGGTTCGGGCACGGCTCATGTTCGGGATTGCGCTGGTGTGCGCGCTCGTCGGATCGGCGGCTGCCGCGGGTAGCGCGCTCGCGTGGTCGCCGGAGAAGGCGCGCTACGGGATCGGCGAGCACTCGAACGTCGGTGTGACGATGAGCGACGGGACGGTGCTGCGGGTTGACGTCTACTACCCCACCCTGGGGGGCAAGCCCGCGAGTGGCCGCTTCCCGGTCGTGCTCACGCAGACGCCTTACGGCAAGAACGCCGGACTCGGCCTGGCCGGACAGTCGGGCACCGGCGAGTTCAACTACCTGATCCAGCGGGGGTACATCGATGTCGTCGCGGATGTGCGGGGCACGGGCGACTCCCAGGGGGTGTGGGACCTGTTCGACCCGGTCGAGGCGACCGACGGCGCGACGCTGGTCAAGTGGGCCGCGGCCCTGCCTCACTCGAATGGCAACGTCGGGTTGTACGGAAGCTCATATCTGGGGATCGACCAGCTGATGACCGCCGCCGCGGTCGGCCGCCGCTCGCACCTCAAGGCGGTCTTCCCGGTGATCGCCGGCAACGACCTGTACCGCGACACCGCGTTCTTCGGCGGCGCCGCCGATCTCGAATTCGACGCGGCGTACCTCGGTCTCACCGGCAGCCTCAACGCGACCAACCCGATCATTGAGACCGGGCGCGCCGACTCGCCCGATCCCGCCGACACGGCGGGCGTCGAGCTCCAGCACCTCGCCAGCGTGGTCTCCTACCAGGGGGGCTCGGTCCTCAACACCGAGTTGGGCGGCAGCGAGTCCTACGACGAGGCCTACTGGATGGCGCGAAATCCGCGTCAGCTGCTGGCGCGCATCGTCGCCAACAGGATCCCCGCGTTCCTCGTCGGCGGCTGGTTTGACCTCTTCCAGCGCGGCGAGCCGCTCAACTACTCCGGGTTTCAGAACGCCTTCGCGGGCAGGCCGGTGACGGCCCCGATGCTGCCGGCGCAGCGGCCGACCAGCCGCTACCAGCTGTTGATGGGGCCTTGGTACCACGTGACCGCGGGCACCGGCTTTGACATGAACGACCTCGAGCTGCGCTGGTTTGACCAGTGGCTGAAGGGCGAGCGGACCGGGATCCTCGACACGAGCACGCCGCTGCACGTGTACGAGCTGGGGACCGGGAAGTGGCTTGACAGCCGCACCTATCCGTTCAGCGAGGCGAAGCCGACCACCTACTACCTGGCCGCCGGGCCGAGCGGGAGCTCCGCTCCGTCGCCCAACGACGGCACGCTCGGCTCCGCGCCCCCGACCGCGCGAAGCGGCGCCGATAGCATCGTGTTCACCGGCGCCACGCAGCCGTGCGACCGCCAGAGCGAGCAATGGTCGGCGGGCGGAGGCGCGCTGGCCGCGCAGAGCCTCGGGCAGAAAGACGAGCCGTGTGCGACCAACGACAGCGGCAAGCAGGTCGGCCCGGGCTCACTGACCTACACGACGCGGCCATTCAAGCAGCCGGAGGTGCTTGCCGGGCCGGTCGACGCGACGATCTACGCCACCTCGACCCGGCCTGAGACGTTCCTCGAGGCAACGCTCGAGGACGTGGCGCCCGGCGGCTCCTCGACGCCGCTGACCTCGGGCGCGCTGCTCGGCTCCTTCAGGGCCCTGAACGGCGCGCTTTCCTGGTTTGGCGCAAACGATCGGCCGATCCTGCCGTACCACCCATACACGCGGGCATCGGCGAGCGCGGTGCCGACCGGACGGGTGGTGCGCTTCGACATCGAGGTCTTCCCGACGTTTGCCGAGCTTGCGGCGGGGCACCGGCTGCGGCTGACGATCACGACCAGCGACAGCCCGCACGTCGGCTTTACGCCGTCGCAGCTTGCCTCGCTCACCGGTGGCGAGTATGCGGTGCAGCGGCGCGTCGGAGCCGCCTCGTTCGTGGAGCTGCCATTGGCGCCGGCTACCGCGTTCTCGCGGCGCTGCTCGTTCTGCGGGTGAGCCTCGGGGCGTGTTGGCTGCGCGCATGAGAGCGACCGCTACGCTCTGACGCGTGGACGATCTGTACCGCGAGAACATCCTCGACCACTACAAGCATCCGCACAACTGGAGCCCGCCCGAGCCCGCGATCGAGCACCCTGACCTGGAGTTCCACGACCTCAATCCGCTGTGCGGCGACGAGCTGACCGTACAGCTCGCGCTAGGCGAGGACGGGACGATCGAGGATGTGCGGTTCGTGGGCCACGGCTGCGCGATCTCGCAGGCCGCGGCGTCGATGGCCTCCGACGAGGTCAAGGGGATGAAGGTGCAGGACCTGCTCCGCCTGGACCGCTCGTTCGTGCTCGACCTGCTCGGGATCGACATCTCGGCCACGCGCATGAAGTGCGCGTTGCTGTCACTGAAGGTGCTGAAGGGCGCCTCGCTCGGCCATGCCGTCGAGTGGGAGCCCGAGACGCCGCAGAGCACAGCGCCCGCGCAGCGGGGGCTGTAGCGGTCGAGCGTGAGGGGCGCTCAGCCCGCGAGGTGCTCGTCGGTGATGAAGATGCCCTCGCGCTCGCGCTGGGCGCGCGCGAGCCGGCCGCCGCCGGCCGCGAGCAGCATCCCGATGATCGCGGTGATCACCGCGAGCAGCGGCGGGAAGCTGCCGAGCGACACCTTCGCGTGGGTGCCGGCGAGCTTGTGCGCGACCAGCAGCGCGGTGCCGTAGAAGGCGCCGCCGACGAAGCCGCGGTCGGCGCCGCCCCAGCCGTCGCGATGCTCAAACCCCGAGAGGAATCCTCCAACCGCGGCGACCGCCCCTACCGCCCAGTAGGCGCCGGCGGACACGCCGAGCAGAATCCCGGCAAGGGCACCGATCGCACACGGGACCACCCCTCCGAGCAGGATCTGCATCGGACGCGATCGATCGCGGAACAGCACTGGCTTAAACATCGGGCCTCCCTGGTCGGTTCCGAGGCCGAAGCCTACGACAAACCCGATTTACCGGTTGCAGGAGCATCACGCCCGATGGCAGGCCAAGCCCCGCGCCCTGGGTCCGTCCAGCAAGCGCGGGGTCGTGAGCGGAATCGAGCCAACGCCGGCAGACCTTGAGCGATTCAGCCGACGCTCGCCGAATGGCGGTCCCACGCTGCTCGGGAACCGCTTCGCTTCGCTCCCACCCGCCAGCCACCCGAACAGCCACGTCCCACCACCACGTCCCACCACCACGTCCCATCATCTCCGTATCGCTATGATCCATTAGGAAATCCGATCATTTTGCTAGGACTTACGAACAGCGTGCCCGAAGTCATCGAGGTCTGCCCGGTAGACGAGCTTGCCCCCGGCGAGATGCGCCTGGTGGAGTGGGAGGAGCTCGAGATCGGCGTGTTCAACTGCGCCGGCACCGTGTATGCGATCGAGGACCGCTGCTCGCACGACAACGGTCCGCTGGTCGAGGGTGAGCTCGACGAACAGAGCTGCACGATCGAATGCCCGCGGCACGGCTCGTTGTTCGACCTGAAGACGGGTAAGCCCTTGACATTGCCTGCATACGTTCCGGTGGACACGTTTCCGGTGATCATCGAGGACGAGACGATCAAGCTGGAGGTGGAGTAGTGGCCGTCTCTGAGAACGAAGCCCTCGCCGCGATCAACGCCGATTACGAGCAGCGCTACGGCTTCCATGACGCCGAGAACTACCTCTACAAGGCGCCCAAGGGCCTCACCCGCGAGATCGTCGAGAAGATCTCCGAGTTCAAGTCAGAACCGCAGTGGATGCGCGAGTTCCGCCTGAAGGCGCTCGACCACTTCCTCGCCCGGCCGCAGCCGACCTGGGGCTCGCCGCTGCTGGCGGAGGTCGACTACGACGACATTCACTACTTCGTCCGCGCGTCGGAGAAGGCCAGCCGCTCGTGGGACGACGTGCCTGCGGACGTCAAGCGCACGTTTGACCGGCTCGGGATCCCCGAGGCCGAGCGCAAGTTCCTCTCCGGAGTCGGCGCGCAGTACGAATCAGAATCCGTGTACCACCAGGTCCGCGAGGATCTTGAGAAGCAGGGCGTGATCTTCATGGACATGGACTCGGGGCTGCGCGAGCACGAGGACATCATCCGTAAGTACTGGGCGACCGTGATCCCACCCAACGACAACAAGCTCGCCGCGCTGAACTCTTCTGTCTGGTCAGGTGGCTCGTTCGTCTACGTGCCCGAAGGTGTCCACGTCGAGATGCCGCTGCAGGCGTACTTCCGGATCAACACCGAGTCGATGGGCCAGTTCGAGCGGACGCTGATCATCGCCGAGCCCGGGTCCTACGTCCACTACGTGGAGGGGTGCACGGCCCCGACCTATTCGAGCTCGAGCCTGCACTCCGCGGTCGTCGAGCTGATCGCCCTTCCGGGTGCGCGGATTCGCTATACGACGGTGCAGAACTGGTCCCAGAACGTGTTCAACCTGGTGACCAAGCGGGCAATCGCGCGTGAGGACGCGACCGTCGAGTGGGTCGACTGCAATCTCGGTTCCCGCCTCACGATGAAGTACCCGAGCGTGTACCTGCTCGGCGAGCGCGCCCACGGCGAGATCCTCTCGATCGCATTCGCGGGCAAGGGTCAGCACCAGGACGCCGGCGGGAAGATCGTCCACGCCGCGCCGAACACGACCTCCAACATCTTTGCCAAGTCGATCTCCAAGGACGGCGGCCGCAGCTCATACCGCGGCCTGCTCGAGATCGCCAAGGGTGCACACGGCGCGCGTTCGAAGGTGGTGTGCGACGCGCTGCTGCTGGACGAGCGCTCGCGCTCTGACACGTATCCGACGATCCGGATCGGTGAGGACGACGTCGACGTCGGCCATGAGGCGACCGTCTCGAAGGTCGGCGAGGACCAGCTGTTCTACCTGATGTCGCACGGGATCCCCGAGGACGAGGCGTCGAAGCTGATCGTCAACGGGTTCGTCGAGCCGATCACCAAGGAGCTCCCGATGGAGTACGCGGTCGAGATGAACCGGCTGATCGAGCTCCAGATGGAGGGCTCGATTGGGTAGCGAGGCCGGGCCCAGCGCCCGAGCCGCCGCCCCGGCGTTTCTCGCCGAGCGCCGGGAGCGAGCCGCACAGCTGGCGAAGACGCTCGGGCTGCCCGAGTTCAAAGGCCGGCCCGGCTGGGAGTTCACCGACCTGAGCGGACTCGATCTGGGCGCGTACGGCCCGGTCAATGGCGATCGGCCACATCCGACCAGGCAGATCGCGCTGCCATTCGAGATCGCACCCGCCGAGACCGCGATCCTGCTCGAGCTCTGGGACGGGTACCACGCGCCGCCGCACGGCCAGGGCCTGCCCGCGGGCGTGATCGTAAGCCCACTCGATCAGGCCGCCAGCGAGCACCCCGACCTCGTCGAGCGCCACCTGGGAACGGTCGTGACCGACGAGGACCTGTTCGTCGCCCGCAATGACGCCGGCTTCCGCGGCGGCGCGTTCATCTACGTGCCGGCGGGAACCGTGGTCCACCGGCCGATCGTCGTCACGGCAGCCCACGCCGCCCCCGGCAGCGAGCTCCACCACCGGACGCTGGTCGTCCTCGAGGAGGGAGCTCAGGCCGAGGTCTGGGAGCAGTTCGTGTCCGGCGCACCCGAGCTCGACGGAGTCTTCAATGCGGTCGCCGAGCTGATCGTCGGCGACAACGCCAACCTCCGCTACGTGTGCGGTCAATCCCTCTCGGAGCGTAGCTGGATCTTCGCCACCCAGCGGGCGGATCTCGCACGCGACGCGAGGCTCGACTGGGTGGCGCTCGGCTTCGGCTCAGCTCGTGGCCGCACCCGGATGGAGACCCGCCTGAGCGGACCCGGCGCCGATGCGCGCGTCACTGGCGCGTACGCGAGCCACCAGCGCCAGCACATCGACTTCGACACCACGCAGGAGCACGCGGCGCCGAACACCACCTCGGATCTGGCGTTCCGTGGCGTCCTTCAGGGCCGCTCGAGCGCGGTCTGGAGGGGCAACATCATCGTCGACCCCGGCGCGCAAAAGACCGACGCCTTCCAGGAGTCGCGCAACCTGCTGATCTCAAAGCGAGCCCACGCGGACGCGATCCCCGGACTCGAGATCCAGGCCAACGACGTCCGCTGTACGCACGCCGCCGCGATCGCGCAGATCGACCCAGAGCAATTGTTCTACCTGCGCTCGCACGGGCTCCAGGGCGAGGTCGCCAAGCGCCTCGTGATCGAGGGGTTCCTGTCCGCTTTGGTCGAGCGCTTCGAGGAGGGGCAGGTGCGCGACGTGCTGGCCGCCACGCTCGAGCGCCGGCTCGCGCTGATCCTCGACGACTAGGGCTCAGAGGAGAGCTCGTCGAGCGAGCTCATCTCCTCCTCGGAGAGCTCCAGCTCAGAGGCCGCAAGGTTCTCCTCGAAGTGCTCTATCGAGCTCGTGCCGGGGATCGGGACCGTGACCGGGGAGTGCTGGAGCAGCCACGCCAGCGCGACCTGCGCCGCGGACGCGTCATGGGCGCGCGCGATCTCGGCGACCGGTCCGTCACCTCGCGCAAGGCCACCCGTCGCCAGCGGGAACCACGGCAGGAAGGCGAGCCCCTGCTGCTGGCAGGCCTCCAGAACCTCCTCCGACGCGCGGTCGGAGACGTTGTAGCGGTTCTGGACCGATACGACCGGCGCGATCGCCTGCGCGCGCTCGAGCTCATCGACGCCGACGTTGCAGAGCGCCACGTGCCGGATCTTGCCCTCGTCCTGCAGCTCGGCCAGCGCTCCGACCGAGTCCTCGATCGGAACCCTCGGATCGACCGCGTGCAGCTGGTAGATGTCAATCCGCTCGAGTCCCAGCCGCCGCAGCGAATCCTCGCAACAGCGCTTCAACCGCTCGGGGCGGCAGTTGCGATGCCAGACGCCGGGACCGGGTCGTTCGAGCCCGCCCTTGGTCGCGATCACCAGGCCCTCGGGATATGGACGCAGCGCCTCCGCGATCAGGTTCTCGGATACCTCCGGCCCGTAGGAGTCGGCGGTATCGATCAGGTCCACGCCGGCCTCGACGACCCTGCGCAGCAGCGCCCGCGCGTCGGCCGGGTCGGGCGGCTCGCCCCAGATCCCCTCGCCGGTGATCCGCATCGCGCCGAACGCGAGGCGGTGGACTTCGAGGTCGCCTCCGATCGTGATCGTGTCCGCCGCCACTGCGCCGGAGGCTACCCGTTGCCGTGCCTCACGGCGCGGCTGGTCGCCGACGAACTGCTCAGGGGTTCGTCGGGTTGTACGGCAGCTGCGGCCCGATCTGCGGGTTTCGGCTGAAGGTCTCGCCGGCTGGCACGCGTGGCCGGCCCGCGTACGTCGGCCCCTGATCGCCGGGCGTGCGGTTGTCGGTCACGAGGTCGCGGTGCAAGGGGTCGAAGTAGTTCAGGCGCTTCATGTACCCGCGCTGTCCGGTCTCACAGTCGGCGAACCCCGAGTTGTCGATCGCCGCCAGGTAGTTGCCGGTGTGCAGGTACTCGGCGTCGGTCGTGGCGGCGGCCGGGAACCCGGCGGGATAACCATTGGCGGGCTGTGAGGCGGGGAGGCTGCCGACGTTGTTGGGCTGGTGGTTGGCGAAGTTGAGCAGCACCCGCTGGGCCTGCCCCAGCGTCGTCTGCTCGGACACGTGGTCGGCGAAGAACGACCAGAAGTAATCCCAGCCGTCGCAGACGGTCTGGAACGGTCCCAGGTAGCGGATCATCGGCGCGAGCACCCCGGCGGTCGCGGTCAGCCCGTTCAGCGCGACGTTGCTGCCAGGGTCGCGCGCGAGATCTCGCAGCGCGGCGAACACGTCCTGCACACGCGCGTTGAAGGCGGGCGTGCGCGGCAGCACGCTGATCCCGGCCTCGAGCGCCGGGTTCACCTGGGGCAGCGCGTCGCGCAGTGCTGCGGTCGCGGGGGTCAGCGCGCGTCCAAGCGAGGTGAAGTCGACCAGAAACGGTTGCTGGGCACGAAGCGAGTCGGTCGACACATCAAGCGTCGGCGGCGACTGCGCGATCGTCGACTCGAGTGCGGCCGGGTCGCGCGAGATCGCCTCGAATGTGGTCGCCATATCGGTGAACAGGCGCGCGTTGACCCCAGCGACCGGCGAGATCGCGCCGGTGAACGCATTCAGGGCGTTGAAGAAGCGAGTCAGCCCGGTGCTCGGAGCCGACAGATATGCAGCCACCGGCTGCAGATGGATCAGCAGCTGCGGCAGCGTCGCGAACGTGTCGTTCAGATCCGATCCGCGAGCAGTCAGCGCGTCGCCGAAGCCGACGAGATCGCGCTGGATCGCCGTGCGCGTCGGCGGATTGAACGTCTTCAAGGTGTCGTCGAAGCCGACCGGAACGCTCGTCTGCGACAGCGGTAGCGTCCCACCATCCGGAATCAAGCGCGAGGAGTGCCCGACGCTCAGCGACAGGAACTTGGTGCCGAGCAGCGAGCGCGGCAGAATCGTCGCGGTCGAGTCGGAGGGGACGTGGGCGTGACCCTGGTCGAGCTTGAGTGTCAGCTGCGCCCCGACCTGGCCGTTCGGCAGCTCGATCGGCCTCATGTCGGACACCACGCCGATTCGGAACCCGCCCTCCCGGACGTCGTTTCCGACGACCAGCTCAGAGCCGTTGGCGATGTCGACCTTGAGCTCCTTGGTCGGCACGAACGGAAGCCCGCGGTTGGCGCTGTAGGCGAGGAACACCGCGACGATCGTGATCAGGACCGTGATCGCCCCGATCAGCACCGGGTTGGCCCACGCCGACTGGTGCGAGCCGGACTGCTCGCGCGCGGCGTCGCGCCGGTAGCCGAGCAACGCCTCAACGTCGAAGGGGGGCTCGTCGTGGCCGCGCTCGTCGGCGCGATGGAACAGCGCCTCGGCTTCATCCCAGTTCCCGGCCTGGGCCTGCAGTAGCCCCAGCCGCAGCGCCCCGAGCCCGTCGCCGCGCTCGTCGGCCCGGCGGTAGGCATCCTGCGCATCCGCGATCGCGCCTCGCGACTGCGCGAACAGGCCGACGTACGCGGCAGCCGTCGGATTCCCCGCTTCGTCCGCCTGGCGATACGCCCGCTCGGCCTCCTCGAGCTGTCCCTCCTGGGCGAGCCGGTTGCCACGGTCGAAGGCCGCGCGCGCATCGTCGCGCTCGAGCGGCGCCTCCCCGTGGCTCGCCATAGGAGCACCACCCTACGCCTCGCGCACAGGGTGTTTCTGTGCGTTAGGCCACACAACGTTACGATCCAACGTAAAGTGGCTCGTGGCACTGCGCCGATGATCCCGCTCGGCTACGGCAAATTCGTTCGCGCCGATCGCGTGTACGCGCTGGTGCCGTTGGAGGGGCCCGAGCGCGGCGACGGTCGTCGGACGCTGGTGCACGTCGAGGGGATCGACGAGCCGATCATCGCGTCGCGCTCGGAGGGCGCGATCGTGCGCGACATCGCTCTCGCGCTAGGCCAGCCCTCACCACGCGGACGTCACGAGGGGATCGCCGGACAGGAACCACTGTTCTGAGCGTGATGCGCCACGCCGTCCTGCTCCGCGGCATCAACCTCGGCCCCCGTAACCGGATCGCGATGCCGGAGCTGCGCGAGGCGCTGACGATGGCGGGGTTCGAAGCCGTGCGCACCTACGTCCAAAGCGGCAACGTGGTACTGGACAGCGACCTGGAACCAAAGGCGGTCGCGCGCCTGTCAGAGCGGACCATCGCGGACCGTTTCGGGCTCTCGATCGACGTGATCGTGCGCACCGCAGGCGAGCTGGCCGCAGTTGTCCAGCGTAACCCGCTGCGCGAGATCGCGGTCGAACCAAAGCGCTATCAGGTGAGCTTTCTGCAGCGAGAGCTCGAGCCAGGCACCGTGGATGAGCTGATGGCGCTTGCGGCGCCGGGCGAGCGCGTGGTGGCGATCGGGCGGGAGGTGTACGCATGGCACCCTGCGGGGGTGGCCCGCTCCAAGCTGTGGGCACGCCTGGCCAGCAGGTCGCTCGGCGTCGGGGCGACTTCGCGCAACTGGACCACGGTGACGACCCTCCTGGAGATGGCGAACGGCCGTGCCTGAACGCCGGCACGCCTACCTGGTCCTGGACGTGTTCACCGACACCCCGCTAGAGGGCAACCCGCTGGCGGTGTTCCCGGACGCCGCGGGCCTCGACCCGCAGCTGATGCAGCGCGTCGCCAGGGAGCTCAACCTCTCGGAGACGGTGTTCATGCTTGCCGGCGAAGGGGTCGACGCCCACATCCGGATCTTCACCCCCGCCACCGAGCTTCCGTTTGCCGGCCACCCGACGCTCGGCAGCGCGTTCGTCGTCGGCGAGCGCGACGGCTCCTCCTCGGTACGGCTCCTGACCGGCTCCGGGGTGGTGCCGGTGGCGCTGCGGCGGGCGGGCGAGCAGATCGTGTACGGCGAGATGGAGCAGCCGATCCCGACCGTGGAGCCGTTTGAGCGCGCCGAGGAGCTGCTCGCGGCACTGGGTCTCGAAGGCTCGGAGCTGCCGATCGAGGCGTACCGCAACGGCCCGGTGCACGTCTACGTGACGCTGTCGGATCCGGAGGAGGTAGCGGCGATCCGACCCGACCTGCGCGCGCTCGGACGGCTCGGCGAGCTCGACGTCGCCTGCATCGCGGGCGGCGGCGCTCGCTGGAAGTCCCGGAACTTCGCCCCCGCACTCGGCGTCGCCGAGGACCCCGCGACCGGTTCGGCCGCCGGACCGCTCGCCCTGCACCTGGCGCGCCACGGTCGTATCCCGTTCGGCGAGCAGATCGAGATCACGCAGGGCGTCGAGATCGGACGGCCGTCGGTGCTGTTCGCGCGGGTGGAGGGCTCGGTCGAGCGGATCGAGCGGGTCGCGGTCGGCGGGTCGGCGGTCGTCGTCGCACGCGGGGAATACCGCGTGCAATAGCCTAGGCCGATGCAGCTCACGCCCCGCCAGCATCGCGCTCTGCAGGAGATCTGCGACACGTTCTGCCCGGCCGGCGACGGCCTGCCAACCGCGAGCGAGCTCGGCGTGCCCGAGGCGCTGCTCGAAGCGGTCGCGCTGAACCCGCGCGAGAGCGAACGCAGGCAGTTCGCCACGCTCCTGTCGCTGTGGGGCACGCCCGCGCTCGGCGCCCTCGGCGGCGCGGGGTGGAAACACTTCAGCGAGCTCGACCAGCGGATGCGCGAGCGCGTGCTCTCGTCGTGGCGCGACTCGCGTTTGACCCAGCGCCGCGCCGTCTACCAGGCCCTGCGCAAGGGCGCGCTGCTGTTCTACTACATGCTCTCGGGCCCCGATGGCGGCCGCAACCCCGCCTGGGATGCGATCGGTTACGACGGGCCGCTGGGGAAGCTCGAGCAGGCGCCGCCGAAGGCGCTGTCGCTGACGCCGGTCGACGCCGATGCGAGGCTCGAATGCGATGTCGTGATCGTCGGCTCGGGTGCCGGCGGCGGCGCCGCCGCGGGCGTGCTGGCCGCCGCCGGACTAGACGTGATCGTCGTCGAGTCAGGTGACTACTACGACGACGAGGACTTTGAGGGCTCCGAGTACGGCGCGATCACCCGCTTCTACATGGGAGCGCCGACGGCTACCCACGACCAGAGCGTGGCGCTGCTGGCGGGCGCGTGCCTCGGCGGCGGCACCGTCATCAATTACACGACGTCGTTCAGGACCCCCGACGACGTTCGCGAGGAATGGGCCGCCCACGGGGTGCCCGCATTCCGCTCAGAGGAATACACCACGAGCCTTGACGCCGTGTGCGAGCGCCTCGGCGTCGGGCAGGAGTACAACGACCCCTCGACGCGCGAGCAGAAGCTCCAGCAGGGATGCGTGGCGCTCGGCTGGCACGTTGACGCGATGCCCAGAGGGGTCCGCAACTGCGCCCAGGGCAAGGAGTGCGGATACTGCCCGTTCGGCTGCCGCGTGGGCGCGAAGCAGTCGGTTGTCAAGACGTGGCTGAGCGACGCCAACGCCGCCGGCGCGCGGCTGATCGTCCGCACCAAGGTCGACCGGGTGCTGATCGAGGGCGGCGCCGCACGCGGGATCGCAGCGCACACCGTCGAGGGCCATCATCTGACGATCCGCTCGCGCGCCGTGGTCGCGGCCTGCGGTGCGATCCACACGCCGGCGCTGCTCAAGCGCTCGGGCCTCCAGAACCCGAACATCGGCAAGTACCTGAAGCTGCATCCGGCGACGGCCGTGTTCGGGATCTTCGACGAGGAGCTGAAGCCCTGGGAAGGCGTGATGCAGGCGCTCTACTCAGACCAGCACCGCGACCTCGACGACGGATACGGGCTGAAGTACGAGACCGCCGCCAACCACCCCCATCTGTTCATCCCGTTCAGCCCGTGGCACGGCTCGCGGGAGCACTTCCAGCTGATGGAGGGCCTCAGCAACACGGTCCCGATGGGGGTGCTGCTGCGCGACCGCGACGGCGGCGAGGTTAGGGTCGGACGTGACGGCGAGCCGATCGTCCGCTATCGGCTCTCGCCGTTCGACACTGCCCACGTGCGCACGGGGATCGACGGCGCCGCCCAGATCCTCGAAGCCGCGGGCGCCAGGCGGATCTTCACCTCGCAGACGAGGTGGGTCGGATATGAGCCCGACGGACACGGCGCTCGCGAGCGGTTCATGGCGGATGCCGACGCGGCCGGCTACGGCCCCGGTCAGATCACGCTCGGCTCATTTCACATCATGGGCTCGACGCGGATGGGGGGCTCGCCGGCCACCGCGGCGTGCGATCCAAGCGGCCAGACCTGGGACGTCCGCGACCTGTACGTGTTCGACGGCTCCGCTTTCCCGACGGCGTCCGGAGTCAACCCGCAGATCTCGATTCAGGCGATCGCGCACATGGGGGCGCGCGGATTGGCGGCGCGACTGGCCTGAGCCGCGGGGCGATGAGGGCGCCGGGGCGCGGCAGCGATGCCGCCCGTCCGGTCGCTATGGTGGTCGCGGTGAGGAAGCGGCCGCCGCTCAGCCAGCCCACGCCGTTGCTTACTCCGAGCCGCCGGCGCCGCCGCACTTACGTGCGCCGGCGGGTGACCGCGCTGGTCACGCTGGTGTGCCTCCTCGCCGCGGGCGCTATAGCGCTCACGCGTGGCGGCGGCAGCAGCGCGCCGGCGAGCGCCACCGTGCGCCATGCGCGCGTCCCGGATCCCCGCCGCGCCCGCGCCCGCAGCCACCCGGGGCACAGCACCGACACCGCCTACCGCCAGCAGGTTCAGGCGATCATGTCGGTGCTCAAGTACACGCCGTTCATCCGCGCCGGTACCCCGCGTCACCGAGTGATCGCGCTGACCTTCGATGACGGACCGAGCCCCTACACGGTGCCGATCATCAACGTCCTTACGCGGATGCGCGTGCCGGGCACGTTCTTCGTCGTCGGCCAGCAGCTCAACGACTTCTCGAGCGCGCTGCGTGCCGAGGTCGCCCACCGGTTCGTGATCGGCGACCACACCGAGAACCACGCCTGGATGATCCGGCTGCCCGCGGCGGGACAGTTCCAGCAGGTCCACGACGCCGAGGTGCGCGAGGAGCGACTCGGCGCGCCCGTGCCCCACCTGTTCAGGCCGCCGTACGGCGCCTACAACGCGCAGACGCTGAAGACCCTGCACCAGCTCGGCATGCTGATGGTCCTGTGGTCGGTCGACCCGGGCGACTGGCGGCGACCGGGAACGGCCGCGATCATCCACAACGTGCTCGCCAACGCGACCCCCGGCGGGATCGTGCTCCTGCACGACGGCGGGGGTGATCGCAGCCAAACGGTCGCCGCGTTGCCGGCGATCATCGACGGGCTGCACCGCATGCACTACCAGCTGGTCACGGTGCCGAGGCTGTTGAAGCTCGACCCGCCGCCGCACGGCCAGCGACTGCCGCAGCTGTACGGCGTGTAGTTGTCCGGGCCGCGAAGCGGTGGAATACTCGTGCCACCGCTACAGCTGCATCGTCCTCCGGAGGTGAGGTGCCATGTCCGAGCCCGCCCACGTCCTCGTAGTCGCCCACAAGACGGCGGCCACCCCGGGACTCCTCGACGCGGTCCGCGAGCGTGCACTGCAGGGCCCGGCCCGGTTCCACCTCGTCGTACCGCGCCAGCCGCACGGCATGCACAAGGTCGTCGATCCGATCGAGGCCGGTGACGCGGAGGCGCGCCAAGTGCTGGACGCGGCGCTACCGAAGCTCTCCGAGGCCGCCGGCCATGAGGTGTCCGGAAGCGTCGGCGATCCCGAGCCGCTGATGGCGATCCACGACGCGATCAACCTCGGTAGCTACGACGAGATCATCGTCTCGACGCTGCCGCTGGGCGTCTCGCGGTGGCTGAAGCTCGACCTGATCAGCAAGACCCGCGCTCTCGGCCTCCCGGTCACGCACGTCGAGGCGCCGAAGGACGCACGGGTCGAAGTCGGCGCGACCGCCCACTAGGTGAAGCTCGCGACCTTCCAGGCGCCGGGGGAGGCGGCCCCGCTTGCCGGCGTCGTGGACGGCGACCGTGTCACCGCGCTGGCATCGCCAGCCACGGTGCGCGAGGTGCTGGCGGGCCAGCCGGCCAGGCCGGAAGCGGCAGCGCGGGCGTGGGCGCTTGACGAGGTCACGCTCCTCGCCCCGGTGCCTGACCCCGGCACCGTCTACGCGATCGGGCTCAACTACGCCAGGCACATCGCCGAGACCGGCGGCCAGCGGCCGGAGGCGCCGGTCGTGTTCGTGAAGGTGCGCGGTGCGGTCGCGCCCCCGGGCGGCCCGATCCGCTGTCCCGAGGTGGTGCGCCGGCTCGACTACGAGGGGGAGCTGACGATCGTGATGGGCGCCGGCAACGAGATTGCCGGCTACTGCATCGCCGACGACGTCACCGCACGCGACCTCCAACGCCGCGAGCCGCAGTGGACACGCGCCAAGGGCGCTGACACATTCTGTCCCTGCGGCCCGTGGATCACGACCGCAGACGAGGTCCCCGATCCCGAGGATCTGCAGCTGCGCACGTGGGTCAACGGCGAGCTGCGACAGGACTCGCGCACCTCGGACCTGATCTTCGGCTGCCGCGAGCTGGTCGAATTCATCGGGCAGACGTGTGCGCTCCAGCCGGGCGACATGATCCTGACTGGGACCCCCAGCGGCGTCGGCATGGCGCTTGACCCGCCGCAGTTTCTCCAGTCCGGAGATACCGTCCGGATCGAGATCGAACGTCTCGGCGTGATCGAGCATCAGGTCGCGTAGGCCCCGGCACCCCCTCAGTCCTCGAGGCGCGCCTCGACGGTGATCTCGATCCCCGCCAGCGCGCGCGAGACCGGGCAGTTCTTGCCCGCGTCCTGCGCCGCCTGCTCGAATGCCGCCTGGTCGATCCCCGGCACCGAGCCGCTGACCATCAGATGCGAGCTGGTGACCGTCGGGTTGCCGTCGACCCGGTCAAGTGTGACCTTCGCGCTCACCGTGATCTGCTCGGCAAGGTTTCCCGCCTCGCTCAGGCCGTGCGAGAGCGCCATCGCGAAGCAGGACGCATGAGCGGCAGCGACCAGCTCCTCCGGACTCGTCTCGGTCTGATCGCCCTCGGCGCGCGAGCGCCAGTTGACGGCCAGCTCGCCGAACGCGCCGCTTCCCCCGGTGACGATCCCAGATCCGTGGAGCAGGTCCCCTTCCCAGCTGCACTCCGCGGTCTTCTCTGCCAACGGCATCTACGGTCACCTCCTGCGTCTAGTGGTGTGCGATTACGCGGTCGATCAGCCCGTACTCGACCGCTTCCTCGGGCTTGAAGAAGCGGTCGCGCTCCATGTCCGAATGCACCTGCTCGAGCGGCTGGCCGGTGTGGTGGGCATAGATCTCATCGATCCGCTCGCGGACGTTGAGGATCTCGCGGGCGTGGATCTCGATGTCCGACGACTGTCCCTCAAACCCCGCGGAGGGCTGATGGATCAGCAGCCGGCTGTTGGGCAGCGCGAAGCGCTTTCCCTTGGCGCCGCCGGTCAGCAGCAGCGATCCCATCGACATCGCGATCCCCACACAGATCGTCTGGATCTCTGGGCGGATGAACTGCATCGTGTCGTAGATCGCGAGGCCCGAGTAGATCGATCCGCCCGGGCAGTTGATGTAGATCGAGATGTCCTTGTCGGGATCCTGGGACTCCAGATGCAGCAGCTGCGCCACGATCAGGTTGGCGATCGTGTCGTCGATCGGCGTTCCCAGGAACACGATCCGCTCGTTCAACAGGCGGCTGTAGATGTCGAACTCCCGCTCGCCGCGCGCGGTTCGCTCGATGACCATCGGAATCAGGGGCATGCCTGGAGCCTACTCAGTGGGTGCCGCCGACAGAGCTCGCGTGCTCCGCCGCAGGTCGTGGTGAAGCAGCCCGACGGTCGAGGTGAGGCCGCAGACGCCCGCGATCGCGATCGCCTGCGCGGGCGACGTGGCGCCGGCGACCGCGCCCGCCAGCACGAAGCCGAGGCCCTGGAGCGCCATCAAGCCGCCGGAGCTGAGCGTCATCGTCCGCGCAAACAGCTCCGGCGGTGAGGCATCGCGGATGCGCGCGTCGAGGCCGAGCACATACAGCCCGCTGGCGCCGGCGATGACGAGTAGCGCGATCGCGCCCGGAATCGCCGGGTCGACCGCGAACGCGAGGTAGGGGATAAAGCCCGCTGCGGCTACCGGCGCTACGAGCCGCTGTTGCCGGTGGGCGCTGAGCAGCCGCACGCCCGCCAGCTCGCCGCCGATCAGGCCGACCGGCAGCGCCAGCAGCCACCAGCCCACGAGCTGCGCGGAATCGTGGTGGGCGGCGACGTACGGGGCCGCGACCGCCTCAGGTGCGACCGCGAACATCGGCGCGAGCCACCCGAACAGCAGCAGCTGGCGCAGCGGCCGGTGGCCGAGGATCTGCCCGGCGCCGCGCAACGAGTCGTGCAGTAGTCGCGCGTCGTTGCCGGTGCCGCGGCTCGGATGATCGGCGACCCCCAGCCGAATCGCCGCGCCGGCGAGCAGCGACAGCGCCGCGGTCAGCAGCAGGATCCCGCCCGGACGCAGGACCGCCAGCAGCACCCCGCCGGCGGCGTTGCCGGCGATCTGCGCGAGCTGCGCAGCAATCCGCAGCAGCGAGCGACCGGGCACGTACGCGTGCACCGGGACGCTGGCGCGGACCAGGGCGGCGCGCGCGCCGCTGCCGAGCGACGACAGCGTGCCGTTCACCGTCAGCAGCGCGAACAGGACCGCGAGCGGAACGTGCGGTAGCGCGATCGCCGCGAGCAGCCCGGCACCGATCAGATCGCTCCCAGCCGCCAGCTCGCGCGGCCGCACGCGGTCGACCAGGCCCGACAGGAGCGCGCCGCCGATCAGGTAGGGGAGGAAGCTGAGCGCAAACGTGAGCGACGCCAGCAGCGGCGAGTGTGTGCGGCGGAAGACCAGCACGGTCAGCGCCACCGCCGCGATGCTGAGCGCGCCGACAGACAGCAGCTGCTCGGCCAGCAGCGCCCGGAACTCCGAGACTCTCAGCGCGCTGCGGTAAGAGAGCCGGGCGCTCGCGCTCAAGGCACGATGACCGCCGTGCCCTCGAAGCGTCCGGCTCGCAGATCGCTCAACGCCTGCTCGGCCTGGGCGAGCGGATAGGTCGTGATCGTCGTCCTGACCGGGACCTTCGGAGCGAGCTCGAGGAACCGGTAGCCGTCCTCCCGGGTCAGGTTGGCGACCGACATGATCTTTCGCTCCTGCCACAGATCGGCGTAGGGGAAGGACGGGATCGCGGTCATGAAGATCCCCGCGCAGACGACGCTGCCGCCCGGCGCGGTCGCCTTCAGCGCGAGCGGGACGAGCTCTCCCGCCGACGCGAAGATGATCGCCGCGTCCAGCGGCTCGGGCGGCGGCTCGGTGCTGGAGCCCGCCCAGCTCGCACCCAGTGACCTGGCGAACTGCTGGGTCTTGTCGTCGCCTTCACGCGTGAACGCGAACACGGTCCGGCCCTCGTGCACCGCGACCTGGCAGATCATGTGCGCCGCCGAGCCGAAGCCATAGAGGCCCAGTCGTTCCGCGTCGCCCGTGAACCGGAGCGCCCGGTAGCCGATCAGGCCTCCGCACAAAAGCGGCGCCGCGTCCAGATCGCCAAGCTCGTCTGGAAGCGGCAGGCAGAAGCGCTCGTCGGCCACGGTCAGCCCGGCGTAGCCGCCGTCGATGTCGCGGCCGGTGAAGCGGGCGTGGACGCACAGGTTCTCGCGTCCGGTGCGGCAGTAGTGGCACTCGCCGTCGGTCCACCCGAGCCACGGGACGCCGACGCGGCGGCCGTCGTCGGTCTCTCCGACGATCTGGTGGCCGAGCACAATCGGCAGTGTCGTCGCGGGGATCTCCGCATCGCGTAGGTGCAGGTCGGTCCTGCACACGCCGCATGCCTTGACTGTGAGGCGCAGCTGGCCGGGCGCGGGCACCGGATCGGGCAGCGTCGTCGTCTCCAGTGGCCGGCGCTGCTCTTGCAGTACGGCTGCGAGCATCCGGAGACACGCTAGCGTTCTCTGGCGGATGGTCCCGATCAACGTTCCGAACGTCCTGACCGTCGTGCGCATCCTGCTCGTGCCGGTGCTCGTGGTGGCGCTGCTCGAGAAGACCGACGGCGGCGATCTGCTCGCCGCGATCGTGTTCGCCACGGCGTCGCTGACCGACGCGATCGACGGTTATCTGGCGCGCTCGCGCAACTGGGTCACGACCTTTGGGAAGCTGATGGATCCGATCGCCGACAAGCTGCTGATCGTGGCGGCACTGATCGCGCTGGTGTCGCTTGCACGGCTCGAGGCGTGGGTGGCGATGGTGATCATCGCCCGCGAGTTCGCGGTGACGGTGCTGCGCGTCGCGGCGGGCGCAGGCCAGGGTGTGGTGATCTCGGCAAGCACGCTGGGCAAGCTCAAGACCGTCACGCAGGTGGCGATGGTGATGGTGCTGATCGCCGTGCACGACCGGCCGCTGTGGGTGCACCTGCTCGTGTACGCGACCGTCGTCGTGACCGTGCTGTCAGGCGCGGACTACTTCTTCGGGCTGCGGCGGACGCTCGCCGAGGCGCGTCAGAGGACCGCGTCGAGCCAGGCGCGACGGCTCGTGTGAACCGGCGAGGGCTGTCCGTTCTGAAGCTCGCGACGTATCTCGCCGAGCGTTCCGAAGCGCTCGGCGACGACGCTGTGCTGATGGATCGTCTCGAGGTTGATCTGGCGCGCTGATACGAACGCGCGATCGTCGAGGTCGGGGAACTGCTCGATCACACCCCGCACCATCTCGCGCACGCAGTCCTCGACGAACCGCGGCCGGCGGTGCGCCTTCTCCACGACCGCCGCCTCGTCCGAGCGCTTCATCAGCTCGTAGATCTCGGACGACATCGAGTGCTCGACGATGTCGAGCAGCGTGCTCGCGTCGATCTCGTCGTCGCACAGCTCCGTGCACCCGATGTGGACGGTGCCGAGGCCGCGCTGGTTGTGGGTCGCGACCGGTACGGCGTCGAGGATCTTCTCGATCTCTTCCTGGTCGAAGCCTTGCGCTCCAAGACGCTCACGGGCGCCGCTCGCGACGAGCTCCTGCGCGCACGGGCACGCGGTCATGCCCTGGGCGGTCACGCCGATCAGCCGTCGTGTGCCGAGCTCGGTGCAGATCGCCGAGCCGTGCAGCGTGTATAGCTCCTGTGTCTTGATGCCCGAGACGGGGGCGGGCTTGTGCTCTGGAAAGCGCGCCTCGACCGTCACCTCGGCGCGTCGGGCCTGCTGGCGCCTGCGCACCAACTGGGCGATGTGCTCGGCGAGCGTCTCTGCCTTGAACGCCGACTCGCCGAGCACGACCTGGCCGATCGCCTCGTTGACGACCTCCTCGAAGCGCGACATGTGGGCGCCCTTCTGGTCGGGGCCGAGCTCCACCACGCACTCAAAGCGCGCGGAGAACAGCTGCTCTGAGCCGTTCTGCTTGATCCTGATGACCTTCTCCACACCGGTCACGCCGACGCGCGAGAGGCTCAGCTGCACGGTCGGGCGCTGCGCCTGGACGTCAACCATCGAGACGACGTTTCCACGGGCCGGGTTCATGACTAGAAGGGTAGAGAGCCGGGCGCTTCTGCTCTCGGCCGAGGATCAGTAGTTCCCAACGCTGGACAAAGCGCGCGATTGTGGTATCACTCGCCACCTCGCAATTTGGGCCGTTCTAGAGAGAGGACGTTGCCTGGTCCGGTGCAACCGAATCGGGGAGGAGCTCAGGGGCTGTGAGCGATAAAGCCAGCGTGCTGTTGGGGGATGAAGCTCCGATCGTGGAGCTGGATGAGCTGCGTCCGCTGATCGCGGAGGGTCAGGAGCGTGGCTTTTTGACCTTCGAGCAGATCAGAACGTGTCTCGAGGAGGTCGAGGTCACCAAGGAGCAGGTCGAAGAGCTCCATGCGTATCTCGACGAGCAGGGCATCGACGTGGTGGAGGCCGACGGACGGCCGGCCAAGTCCGAAGCGAGCAGCGTCGAGGCGAACGCCGCGCAGTCCGCTGAGCCGCAACCGGACCAGCGCAAGAAGATCGAGATCGACCTGACCGTCGAACCGTCGCTCGACTCGCTACGTCTTTACCTGCGCTCGATCGGACGCGTCGAGTTGCTCACCGCCGAGCAGGAGGTAGCGCTCGCGCGGCGCATCGAGCGCGGCGACATGGTCGCCAAGCAGCAGATGATCGAGGCCAACCTGCGGCTGGTCGTGTCGATCGCGAAGAGCTATCTGGGGCGTGGGCTCACGTTTCTGGATCTCATCCAGGAGGGCTCGATGGGTCTGATCCGCGCGGTCGAGAAGTTCGACTACCGGCGCGGCTACAAGTTCTCCACGTACGCCACCTGGTGGATCCGGCAGGCGGTCACACGGGCGATCGCCGACAAGGGCCGCACGATCCGGATCCCCGTGCACATGGTCGAGAAGCTCAACAAGGTTGTGCACGTCGAGCGCCAGCTGGTGCAGCAGCTGGGCCGTGAGCCGACTCCGGAGGAGATCGCCGGCGAGCTCGAGACGACCGTGCGTGAAGTCCGCGACGTGCTGCGGATGGCCCAGCAGCCGGTGTCGCTCGAGAAGCCGATCGGCGAGGAGGAGGAGTCCGAGCTTGGGGACTTCGTCGAGGACCAGACCGCCGAGTCGCCGTTCGAGCAGGCTGCCGAGCACCTGCGCCGGGAGAACCTGCGGCGGGCGCTGGCGGCCCTGCCCGAGCGCGAGCGCGAGGTGATCGAGATGCGCTTCGGGCTGACGGGCGAGCGGCCGTACACGCTCGAGGAGGTCGGACGCGCGTTCAACGTCACGCGCGAGCGCATCCGCCAGATCGAGAATCACACGCTGAAAAAGCTCGAGGCGCTCCCCGAGGCGCAGCGGCTGCGCGACGCGTCGTAGGGGCGCCTGCGTCTAGGGCGCCTGCCGCTGGACCTCCACCGCCTGCTGGAACGTCGGGCGGTTGACCCAGTCCTGGTTCGGCTGCGAGAACGCGCCGATCGAGGTGTAGTGGATCGCGTCAAAGCACATCTGGTCGCCGGCGCTGCAGCCGCCCCCGGCCGGATACACCTGCTGAGGCGACTGGCTCGCCGCGTTCAGCAGTGAGGCCCGGAGGGCGGCGCGGCAGCGCGCGAGCGAGCCGTTGCCGCAATAGATCCTGTTGAGCGGCCCGGCGACGCGATCGCCGAGCGCGGCACGCAGGTCCTTCTGGACGATTCCGTAGAAGCCGTTGTCCCAGGCGGAACCCTGATGGTTGTGGGGGAGGTTGTCGATCCCGAAGTTGTCCTCCACGTCGCCCAGGAGGGTCTTGCCGAGCACCGGCTGGAGGTCCGCCTGCACGAGCAGTGGCCACCAGGCATCCATGATCCTGATCGCGGTCGACTGGCTGTAGCTGCCCGACGCGCTGGTGTTGGCGCGATTGATCCGATGCGCGCCACTCGCGACCCACGCCTTCAGCGCCTTGACCGCCTGCGCGAGGCGCGCGTTCTTCGGATGGCCGATCACCCGCAGCGCGTAGGGCAGGACCTCGACGCCGCGGAGGTCCTGGGTGCCGGCGTTGCCCATCGCGTTGATCAGATCAACCAGCGACATCTTGCGCCGGCCGCCGTCGAGGTAGCGCTCGATGTTGTTGTCGAGCAGCTGCGAGCGGTAGACCGACGCGTACTCGCCGTCCACATAGTCATAGCCATGGGCAGGTTTGTTGTTCCAGCTGGTGATGAACTCCTGGTCGACGACATGGGGATGTGCCAGCTCGGCCGTCATTCGTGCGGTCGTGTCGCTCGGTGTGACCAGCTTGCTGGGGTGATAGCCGCGCCACGGGTACGCCGACCAGCTCGGGAACATCGGGTCGGTGCCGGGCGCTCGGACCGGATTTGCGCCCGACGCGAAATACGCGATGTGCTTGCTGTTGATGAAGAACCAGTTGAACGTGTAGCCGATCCCGTAGGCGTCGCGCATGAACTGCTGAGGCGAGCGCATCGCGGCGGGGTTGTTGAACTGCCCGAAGCTGACCGCCGAGTCGAGCTCGTGCATGTAGGTCGAGCGCAGGTTCGTGTAGACCACCGGCCTGCCGTGGACCGTCGCCCGAGCGATCACCAGCCCGTACGCGGTGCGCAGCGTTTGGAAGGTGACCGACCCGGCGGGGGTTGAGTCGGCGAGGCTCGGCGACCACGACTCCGTCTCGGTCAGCTTCTCCATCGGCACGCATTTGCCGCTGAGCAGGTAGTAGTCGGAGCCCGGCGACGCGGTCCCGCCGCCCGGGTTGCAGAGCGGTACGGCGAACGTGTCGATGATGTTCTGCCCTTCGGATGTCGCAGACCAGGCGTAGTCCCTGCCGTGCCCCAGCTCGACATACACGTTGGTGCCCGGGAACGACGCACCGTCGGCATCGATCCCGGGGCCATGGATGTCCTGCTCCATCAGGATCTCGGGAGACCAGTAGGCGACCTGCGGCCCGATCACCGCGATCGGGTGGCCGCTGCGCGTGTGGGAACCGCTGACGAGCAGAGCGTTTGAATCTTCGGTCGGGAAGTCGCCGAGCAATCCCGGTCCGGCCGGTAGTCCCGCGCCGCCGCTCGAGCCGCCCTGGGCGCTGACGTGGTTGAACCACTGGACCGAGCCGGGGTCCGGTAGCGCGATGCTCGCCCGGACGAGCGAGCCCTGAGACGGGAGCGTCTGGTAGGGGAAGGACGTCCCCTTGACCGTCGTCGGCGCCTCGGGGTCATTGGGATCGATGAAGCTCGCGAACGTGCCGAAGCCGGAGAGGTCGCGCTTCTGTTGCTTGCCGGTGCCGCGGACGACCGTCGGCGCCCCCGGCACGGACCGGTGCTCCGGCCCGAAGTGCTGGGTCAGCTCCTGGTAGAGGATCGCGCGCCGCAGCTGCTCTCCGCCTCCCTGCCCGAGCTCTCCGCCGATCAGCGACGCGGTCGAGATGATGTCCGTCAGCGTGAACGGCTTGGGCCCCTGGGGCTGGCCGATCGCCGCGTACTCGGCCGGGACGTACAGGGCCTCGTTGACCGGGTTGGACTCGGCCATCTTGATGTAGGCGTTGATTCCATCGACGTAGTTTTGGCCGTCGGAGAGCACCTGTCGGCCACCGGGCAGGCTCGCGATGTAGTTGGCTTGGTTGACCAGGTCCTGGTGGGTGTAGGGCTCGTTCGCCCACACGCCCTCGTCCATCGACACGTTCGAGCCGCCGGCGAACGAGGCCAGATCGCCTGCCCCGGCGTGCCTGAGCACGTCGACCTCGAACAGACGGTCTTCGGCGGTCGCCCAGCCGATCCCGAACTCGAGCTCGGCACGCGTGTCGCCGTAGATGTGCGGCACGCCAAACCGCTTGTCGCGCACGATCGTCGCGCCCGGTTCCGGGCTCTCCACACCCGCCACGTCCGCGGGCCTGACGCCGAACGTCGCGTCCTTGAAGTAGTCGCTGATCTGCGAGGCCTTGATGTTCGGTGCGGCGGTCGTCAGCGCGTGGTACATCCCGAGCTGGTCGTCGTTGTGCGCCGGCCGCGTCCCGTGCGCTTTGTACTGCCCGAGCTCGGCGACGTTGTCGAAGCCGTTCTCTCCCGGCGGCAGGATGTTGTAGAAGGTCCCGTAGTTGTTCGTTCCGTACGGCTGCACCTGGGCCGCGGTCGCCCCCGGGAACGCGATCGCCGCGATCACGGTGGCGATGAGGACTACCCGGCGGCGTGCTCCTCCACGTGCGGGGCCCGTCCGCTCGGTGTTGTGGCTGCGCCCCATCGCGGCCATGCTAATGGTGGGCGGCCCAGCGCGCGCAGGTAACCGCTGCGCTTCGCGGGCTAGACTCAGACCGCCCGGCGGGGTTCCCGAGCGGTCAAAGGGAGCAGCCTGTAAAGCTGTCGGCTCAGCCTTCGCAGGTTCGAATCCTGCCCCCGCCACTATCCTCGGGCGTCATGGGCGGGAACCATGCTCAGGTCGACCGACCGGAGATCGAAGCGGCAGCACGTCGGGGCACAGAGCGGATCTCGCGCGTGCGCACGTTCGCGGAGCGTGTCGATACGCAGCCGAGCCTGATCGCGGCGGTGCGCCGCCTGAGGCAGCGGCTGCCGGGCGACGATCAGTTTGGCGATCCTCTCTCGACGGCCGGGCGGACACCGGCGCAGCTGGTCGCTCGGGGCGTGTCCGCCCTCGGCCCGGAGCGTGAAAGCTTCGCCCAGGAGCTCGGCCTGGCAGGGCTTCAGGTGTGGCAGTCGCTGTCGGAGGCGGCGGGCCGCGGCCGCGGCGACGTCGAGCTGGCGCTGCTGTTCACAGATCTCGTCGGGTTTTCCTCGTGGGCGCTGAAGGCGGGGGACGTGGCCACGCTCGAGCTTTTACGCGAGGTTGGCAAGGCCGCTGAGACAGCCGTGCTCGCGCACAACGGACGGATCGTCAAGCGTCTCGGCGATGGGTTGATGGCGACGTTCCTCGCGGCGCAGGACGCGGTCGACGCCGCGCTCGACGCGCAGCAGGCGCTGGAGACCGTCCAGGTCGACGGGTACCGGCCGCACATGCGTGCGGGCGTGCACTGGGGCCGCCCGCGCAGGCTCGGCGGCGACTATCTCGGCGTGGACGTCAACATCGCCGCGCGCGTCGGCGATGCTGCCAAGGCGGACCAGGTGCTCGTCTCTGAACCGGTGCTGGCGCGTCTTGACCCCGAGCGCTTCACCGCCGGCAAGCGCAAGCGCTTGAAGGCAGAGGGCGCACCGCGCGACACGTACGTCGTGCCGCTCTCACGGGCTTCCTGAGAGCAATTCCTCTTCGCTGCACGATTTTGTGCAACCGGCCGATGACGAAGCGTCAAGTCCGGTGTTCGTGTTAGGTTCTTCGGCGCTCCATCCGTCGCGGGAGTGCAAGACATGGCGCTCGCTCACATCCCGGGCGCCGCTCCAGGCCATCGATGCCACGCCTCACAAGGCCATATCGACGCGCCGCCTGTGCGCTGTTCCTGGCTCTGCTGGGCTGTGCCGCGTGCGCGCTTCTAGTCTCGGCGACGACCACTGCGCGCGCCGCGAGCATCGGTCAGCTGCAGCAGCAGATCAGCGCCGGACAGAGCCGGATCTCGAGCCTTTCCGGTCAGGTAACCGCCGCTTCCAGTCACCTCTCGCAGCTGAACGCGAGCATCGCAACGCTTGAGAATCAGATCGCACGGATCCAGGCTGACCTGAACCGGGACCGGGGTGAGCTGCTCAAGCTGCGCACGGAGCTGAATGCAGCGCGTGTGCGCCTCGCACAGCTGGAGGCTTTCGAGACTCGCGCCGAGTCGATCCTCTCGCAACAGCTCGTAAGCCAGTACGAGTCCGACCGTCCGGATCTGGTGAGCGTCGTGCTGGAGTCGACCGGCTTCACCGACCTGCTGGAGCGGCTCGCGTTCGCGCAGCGCATCCAGAAGCAGGACGTGCAGGTCGTGAGCGAAGTTCGTGCCGCTCGCCGAGCGGTCGCGGCGCAGGCCATCCGGCTCGGGAAGCTCGAGCTCCGCCAGCAGCAGATCACCGTTCAGGTGTTGCAGCAGCGCAATGCACTGGCGCAGACGCGCACATCGCTGGTGCAGCAGCAACTGGCGGTCGCGCAGCTGCGCGACGCCAAGGCGGGACAGCTCGCCAGCGCAAAGGCCCAGGTGTCCAGCCTGCAAAACCAGCTGTCCCAGGCACAGGCGGCGCAGGCTGCGGCCGCCGCCCAGGCCGCCCAGGCCTCGCAGGGGAGCGCCCCGTCCTCGTCCTCCGGGACTAGTGGCTCTTCGGCACCGGGGTCAGGCCCCGTGTCGAGTAGCAGCGGCTTCGCGTTCCCGCTGCCGAAGGGTTCCGCTTCGCCACCGGGCACGTGGTCTCTGGACCAGGGCGTTGACATCGCGGCGCCGGGCGACACGCCCGAGTACGCGGTCTGCTCGGGCACGATCGTCCTGCACGGGATCGGCGGCTTCGGTCCGTGGGCGCCGGTGCTCAACTGCGACAGCCCGATCGACGGCTACAGCTACGTCTATTACGGCCACGCCGGCCCGCTGTACCAGCTTCCTGTAGGCACCCACGTCAGCGCCGGCCAGACGATGAGCTCGATCGGGCCCGGGATTGTCGGCATCTCCACCGGCCCGCACCTCGAGATCGGCTTCGCGGACTCCAGCGGCTCCCCGGTCGGCTCGCAGTCCGCAGGGACGATGATGTCTCTGCTTCAGGCCGCATACAACGGCTAGCGCGCTCCGGGCCCGACCCGCTACGCTCGCACCCGCGCCCTCTTAGCTCAGCTGGTAGAGCACTTCCATGGTAAGGAAGGGGTCGTCGGTTCGAGTCCGACAGAGGGCTTGGGCGGATTGCCTTTGTTGGCGGGGATGTGGCGGTCCGGCCGGATGAGACCGAGCCGCACCGGGGCCGAGATGGAAACCTTTTGGAAACCTCCGGCGCCAAGCCTTGCTCCTGAGGGGCCGGTGCTGGGGAGGTCATTGCGGTCCGACCTTTCTCCAGGATGTTGTTCTTGTTCGTGCGATCCCCCCTCGAACCGCCACTCATCCACTCGCGATTTGGTGACGGCCCGGATGGGCG
>Ga0209810_1000830_pt1 | contig 56642 bp, 41 predicted proteins | sample Coa_R1_7_FD_187159 | JGI IMG/M metagenome (GOLD analysis project Ga0209810, IMG submission 187159) | Surface soil microbial communities from Centralia Pennsylvania, which are recovering from an underground coalmine fire - Coalmine... | ecosystem: Environmental > Terrestrial > Soil > Unclassified... | reverse complement strand
AGCAGGAGGCTAGCTGTGTCCTTTGGAGGCTTCTTTCCTTCGCCCTGGCCTTTCTTCCTCTCTTTTCGGGTTTTTCGTGCATTTGCTCTTTGACGCTTGACTTTTCACACGGTATCTACTATATACGGTGGCAGCGCCAGTGGCGCTGCCGATGCTCAGGGCGGCGGCATGCTGAGGGCGCGTATAGTAGGGCCAGCCCTTACGGCTGGCCTGGGGGTTGGTCTGGGGCGGCTGGCCTGGGGGTTGGTCTGGGGGCGGCTGGCCTGGGGCGGGCTGAAGTTGACGCTTCTGGGGGCGGCTGTGGAGGGCAGTATCAAGATTCACGTTCGGCCATTGTGGTGAGATGGTCGGCCAGGCGCTTGAGGGCGGCGCGCAGTTCGGGCGGCTGGCGCACGACAAAGGGGCAGCTCAGACGAGCCAGGACGCGGGCCAGCCAGTCCAGATTTTTTGTATAGCAGCAGAGGAGGACACCACCCTCTGTTTCTTCCAGGATGGCAAGGGCGGGCGGCACCTCGTATTTTGCTTCCTCTAATGAGGTTTCCAGCAGTACCTCAACCAGCCATTTATCGGGCATCAAGGCAACGGCGCGCGCTACATGTTCGAGGCAGTCGAAGCTGGCGGGGCGTGTGTAGGTCTCTTCGCGCATTTCGGCTTGCAGAACGCGATCGAGGCGGAAGACGCGCACATCCTGGCGCAGGTGGCAGTAGCCGACGGCGTACCAGAAGCCATCGCGACAGACGATGCCGTAGACATCGACGGCGCGCTCGGTCACGTTGGCCTGCCATGCCTGGTAGCGCAGCCACACGCGCCTGCCGAACTGGGCGGCGGCGCAGAGCGTAACTACTACGTCGCTGGCCGGTGGGGCCTCGGAGGTGGGAAAATCGAGGATGAGGATGTCCTGTACCGCCTGCACACGCTCGTGCAGGGCGGCGGGCAGCACGCGTCCGACCTTTGCCAGCGCGCCCTCGACATCCGGCGCGGCGACCGCCAGACCGAGGCGACGGGCCACCAGCAGGCCCAGCGTCACCGCCAGCGCCTCACCCTCGGTAAACATGAGGGGCGGCAATTTGAAGCCGGGACGCAGGCGATAGGCGCCGTGCCGCCCGCGCACCGTTTCAACGGGGATGCCCAGGTCTTGCAACATCATGATATAGCGGCGCACCGTGCGAATATTGACCTCTAGCCGCTCGGCCAGTTCCGGCCCGCTCAATTGCCGGTGCGATTGCAGCATCTCCAGCACCGTCAGTACCCGCGTCGTCGGAAAATACATGGTTCGCTCCTCACCTTCGGTAGAAAGGTCTATTTACGGTAATCTTACAATTTTCTTACATTTCCCTGCGCTTTTCTTGAGAAAAAGCGGCTACTCTAATAGTGCGTACAGAAAGTGAGCGCGCTGAAACGTCAACGCGACTGTATGCATGATACCACTCCGCAATACGAAGCAAGCAAGCAAGCAAACGAAGACACGAAAGGAACAATGGATCGCTAGCAGAGCGGAAAGGAGGTGCAGAGACAGAGAGAACACCAGGCTCCATCAGACCTGCCTTACACAATACACAACACAAATGACCACCTCATTTGCTAACAACGTTCGCTCCAACAATTCGACACAATGAGGTGCCACGCACAGACCGCGTTTCGCCTGGGAACGCGGTCTGTGTTGTTATTCATTACCAACAGTATACTCGATGCGAGTGACACCAGTATGTCATCAGCACAACATATTTTTGAACGAGCCAGAACGAGAAAAGCCATCAAATCAGGGCGTAATATAGCCGCTTTTCGTGATACACTGTTTGCAGGCGACAAAAATATCGAACATTCGTTTGAGAAGGAGAGCAGGCTATGAGCGCAGAGACAGAGAAGGACACGGCGCTGGTGGTTATCGATACGCAGGTGGAGATTATTGAGGCGGCATATAAGGGGAAAGAGGTGCTGGAGCATATCGGGACGCTGCTTGCGAAGGCGAGGGCGGCGGGGGTGCCGGTGATTTATGTGCAGCACAATAACCCTTATCTGAAGGTCGGCACGCCGGAATGGCAGATTCATCCGGCAATTGCCCCGCAGGAGGGCGAGCCGGTCGTTCACAAACAATCCCCCGATTCGTTTTACAATACAACGCTTCAGCAGGAGCTGGAGAAACGGGGCATCAAACATCTCGTGATCGTGGGCGCGCAGAGCAATTACTGCGTGGATACGACTTCGCGGCGAGCCGTCTCGGTCGGCTACGATGTGACGCTGGTGAGTGATGCGCATACGACAGAGGATAGCGATGTGCTGACGGCGGAGCAGATTATCGCGCATCATAACAGTACGCTGGACCACTTCTGGGCCGGTGAACACGCGATTCGGGTAAAACCAACTGACGAGGTAGCATTCTGAGCAGCGGCAGACAAGGGTAGACCATGCTGAAAGACGTAGAAAAGGCAGGGGTGACGCGGCTCTCTCACGAAGAGGCGCGCCGCTTTCTTACGCTCTATCACTTCAGGCCAACGGATATCGCAGGTGTGCTTGAGCGGCTGGGGACGGTGCAGTATGACCCGCTTAACCCGCTTGGGCGCAATCCTGACCTTGTCTTGCAGGCGCGCGTTCCCGGCTATCGCGTCGATGACTGGCAGGAGGCGGCTTATGGCCAGCGCAAGATGTACGATGCCTGGGATAAACAGGCATGCCTGGTTCCCATTGCGGACTGGCCGATGCGGGCCCTGATTCGCGAGCAGTACCGGCCCTACCATGATCGTGAGATTTTGCAGGCCGACGCGGAAGGCGCGGCCGCCGTGCTGGCTACCATCAAAGAACAGGGGCCGCTTTCGCCGCTGGAATTTGAGGACCGCTCGCGTGTGTCGGAGATGATCCATAGCTGGTACGGGCAGACGCGGGTGAAACGCATCATGCGCTCGCTGTGGGCCTGCGGGCGGCTGGTGACGCACCATCGCAAAAACGGGCGGCATTACTATGACCTGCCGGAGCGGGTGATTCCCGCGCAACATTATCAGGCGCAGCCATTGCTGGATGAGGTGACCTTTCATCGCTGGATCGTTCTGCGCCGCTTCCAGGCAGCCGGGCTGCTGCGCCCGAACAGCGACGCGGCCATCTGGAGCGGCTGCGGCAGCCGGGCGCAATGCACGCAGGCTGTGGCGGAACTGGTGGAGGCCGGGCAACTGCTGCCCGTGCAGGTGGGAGAGCGCACAGAAAAAAGCTGGACCTACTACATGCCCACCAGCGCGCTCGAACTGCTCGACGCGCCAGAGCCAGGGCCGCGCCTGCTCTTCCTCGGCCCGCTCGACAGCCTGCTGTGGGATCGCAAGGCCATGCTGCACCTCTTCAATTTCGATTACGTCTGGGAAGTCTACAAGCCGCTCGAACAGCGCAGGTGGGGCTACTACGTCCTGCCCGTCTTCTACAAAGACCGCTTCGTCGCCCGCATGGATGCGCGGCTCGAAAACACGACCTGGAATATCTCACGCTGGTGGTGGGAGCCGGATGTCACGCCCGATGCAGAGATGTTAGATGCGCTGCGGCTGGCCGCTCAACGCTTCATGTATTATCTGAGCGCCGATGCGGTGAACATAGATGAGAACGTTGACCCGGCGGTGAGGCAGGCGCTGCTTGCGGCATGCTGAGCAGGTGAGGCGCCCCAGGCCACCGGCAAGGGGTGGCCCTACTATATACGACAGTTCCTCAAGGTCCACGATGCGCTCGTCTATAGTAGGGCCATCCCTTGCCGGTGGCCTGGGCGACACTGCACTTTGCCCGCTTCAGATGCTTCGCTCCCGCTCAGCATAACATGTCTTTGTCAGTTTTTTCTTCATTCGCAAATTTCCCCTTCATGCGATACAAAATGCTGAGTATATAGTGTATAATAAGGATGAGGTGGACACAGCCGAGTAAGCAGCATTCGCAGTAGCATTGTCCCGATTTAGATGTGAAAGGGCATGCAATGGGCCAGGCGGGGAAACGAAGCGAACTTCGTCCTTATTTTAACGTGTTTGTTGGCTTGATCTTTCTCCTCATCCTCGTCTCCTGTGGAGGGCAAAGTCAGGGTAGTTTGACTGTTATTAAGCAACCGGCATCGCTCATCTATCCGCTACAGTATCAGGTTGACTGGCAACAGAATGTGGCTTACGGGCCGCTGCGGCAGGAGAAGCTGGATATCTGCCAGCCAGAAGGGGCGACAACGCCGCGACCGGGCGTGGTCCTTATTCATGGCGGCGGCTGGATGTATGGGGACAAGAAGACCGATACTCTGCTTTGCAAGAACCTTGCCGCGCTGGGTTTTGTGGTTATCAATGTTGATTACCGGATGGCGACCGGCAAGCTGCAACCCCGACTGCTCTGGCCCGCGCAACTGGTGGATGTACAACTGGCGGTACGCTGGATGCGCGCCCACGCCGGTGAGCTGAACCTGGATAGCAGCCGCATTTGCGCGGATGGCGATTCCGCCGGGGGCCACCTCGCCGTCTTCCTCGGCGTCCTTGCCACGATTCACCCCGGCGATGAGGCAGGCCTGTACGCGAATGAGTCGCCGAAAGTCTCCTGCGTTGTGGATAACTTTGGCCCGGTCGATTTAGCCAACCCGGAGGAGAGCGCGCCCCTGCGCGTCTACTTCCCCGTTTTCGGCACGGCGACGCAGCAGAGCGACCCCGCCATCTACCGCGACGCCTCGCCCATCTTCGATGTCTCCCCGCAAAGCGCACCCATGCTCATCGTGCAGGGAACGCAGGATACAACGGTGCTGCCAGCCCAGTCACAGGAACTGCAACAGGCGCTGCTACGCAACCACATCCCCGTGCAATATATCAGCTACAACGGCGGCCACTCGTTTCTTAATATGAGACAGGATCAAATTGCGAGCATCTTCGAGCAGGAGGCGGCGTACCTGGTAGCGCAGGAACACCCATAACTGTTAGCGATGTCGGCGAGCGGACTACGCGCAAGAGGTGGCCCGCTCGCCTTCCATGAATACCTGGGAGTACAACCTCATAACTGATGACACCGTATGCTATAATGGGAATGCCCGCATGGGCCGGAATGTTTTCAGTAATTGGAGTGTTTGTATATTCTTGCGGCAAGCTCACAGGCGCAGATAACGATAGACTCTGCCAGCGTTCGCGCATATTTCAGGAGTCTGGAGAAAAGAGAGAAGAGAAGGCGATGCAACTACTTGGAAAAATTATGGGTGATCCCAATAAACGGGATTTGAAGGCCATTCAACCCATTGTTGATAAAATTAATGCGCTCGAGCCAGCGATCAAGAAGTTGAGCGATGAGGAACTGGCGGCGAAGACGGTGGAGTTTCGCGCGCAACTGGCCCTGTATCTTAAGGGTGGCATGGTGCTTGAAGATGAACTGGTCAAACTCTTTCGCGAGGCGCTGGGTGAGGTTGAGCCTCTGGCGGAGCAACTGAGCGAGGCGCAACTGCACGCCGCGATGCGCGAGCCGCGCCAGGTGATTGAACGCCATCGCACGCCCGAATATGATCTGCGCGATAACCTGGCACACACGCTTTCGGAGGCGTTCGAGAGCGCGTATCAGAATCTCTCGCCGGAACTGAACCGGCTGCGGGCGGCGAAGGCCACACGTATCGCGGAAGAGCGCGGGGAGTGGCCCGACGAGGCGGAAGACCCACAGACCGAGACCCTCAAGCTGCTGACGGAGATTGAGCCGACACTGGCGGAAGTCGATGAGGAGTTTCAGGCCGAGGCGTTTGAACAGGCGTGGCCGCGCTTCGAGGCAGCGCGCAATAGCGCAGGCGATAACGATGATCTGATTATTGACAGCTTTGAGCGCATGCTGGTGAATATTCTGCGCCACCTGGATCCCGAAATCGTGGCGCTCAAGGCGGAGCAGATGGACCGGTTGACGGGCGAGATGGCGAAACGTTATCGCGGCGGCAAGACGCTGGACGATTTACTGCCGGAAGCCTTTGCCGTGACCCGCGAGGCAGCATGGCGCACCATCAAAATGCGGCACTACGATGTGCAGTTGATCGGCGGCATTGTGTTGCATCAGGGCAAGATTGCGGAGATGAAAACCGGCGAAGGAAAAACGCTGGTGGCCACGCTGCCGATCTACCTCAATGCGCTGACCGGCAAGGGCGTTCACCTTGTTACCGTCAACGATTACCTGGCCCAGCGCGACGCCGAATGGATGGGGCAGGTCTACAAATTCCTGGGCATGACCGTCGGCGTCATCATCAACGCCATTGACCCGCTCTCCCCGGCGCGCCGCGCGGCCTACGAAGCGGACATCACCTATGGCACCAATAACGAGTTCGGTTTCGACTACCTGCGCGACAATATGGCGATGTCGCTGGAACAGACGGTGCAACGCGAACTGAACTACGCCATCGTTGACGAGGTGGACAATATTCTGATCGATGAGGCGCGCACGCCGCTGATCATTTCGGGGCAGGGCGAGGAATCAACCGAACACTACGCCCGCTTCGCGCAGTGGGCAAAGCTGTTGAAGCCGGAGGAAGATTATACCGTCGACGAGAAGACGCGCACCGTCATCCTGACCGAGGCGGGCATCGATAAGATTGAACGCAAGGCCGGTCTGCAGAACATTTATGACGAGCGCAACATCGAACTGACGCGCTATATGGAAAACGCCATCAAAGCGCAGGTGATCTTCAAACGCGACCGAGACTATATCATCAAAGATGGTGAAGTGGTGATCGTGGACGAATTCACGGGCCGCCAGTTGCCGGGGCGACGCTATAGTGAGGGCCTGCACCAGGCCATCGAGGCCAAAGAGGGGGTCAAGGTGCAGCGCGAAAACCATACGCTGGCTACCATCACCTTCCAGAACTACTTCCGTCTCTATAAGAAACTGGCCGGTATGACCGGTACGGCGCTGACTGACGCGGAAGAATTCGACAAGATTTACAAGCTGGACGTGGTGGTGATCCCGACGCACCGGCCAATGATCCGCAAAGACCAGCCAGACCTGATTTATCGCACGACCGAGGCGAAGTTCCGGGCGGTGGTCGAGGAGATCAAGCAGCGACACGCGAAAGGGCAGCCGGTGCTGGTCGGTACGACGGCGGTGGAGACTTCGGAATACCTGTCAGACCTGCTTGAGCGCGAGGGCATTCCGCACAATGTGTTGAACGCGAAACACCACGCGCGAGAGGCGCAGATTGTGGCGCAGGCAGGCCGCAGCGGGGCCGTTACCATTGCCACCAACATGGCCGGTCGCGGTACCGACATTCTCTTAGGCGGCAACCCCGTCGGCTACCTTGATAGCATCCTGCGCAAGCACGCCGAGCAGGTAGACTTCATCCGTGAGATGCCAGAACGCACGCCGGATGAGCGCGAGGAGAAAGAGGAAGCCATTCAGGACTACATCGCCCATATGAGCGAGGAGGAGAAGGAAAAACTCCTTGAAGAAAAGGTCCGCGAGTGCGAGGAGGATCATAAGCGAGTCGTCGAGCTGGGTGGCCTGTACATCATCGGCACCGAGCGGCATGAGTCGCGCCGTATCGATAAGCAGTTGCGAGGCCGCGCCGGACGCCAGGGCGACCCCGGCGAATCGCGTTTCTTCCTCTCGCTGGAAGACGAATTGCTGCGCCGTTTCGTGCCGGATATGCTCTCGAAGATTATGCAGCGTGTGGGGCTGGAAGAGGATGTGCCGCTGGAACACAGCCTGGTCTCCAACGTCATCGAAAAGGCGCAGACGAAGGTCGAAGGTTACAACTTCGATCAGCGTAAGAATGTCGTCGACTATGATGACGTGATTGCTAAACAGCGCGAGGTGATCTACGCCGACCGCCGGGCTGTGCTGGAACACGCCGATCTGCACGAGCGCATTCTGGGCATGATACGCGCCGAGGTGGGCAACCTGGTAGACAAATTCATCCCCGGCACGATGGTCACAGAAGAGGAGCAGCTTGAGCAACTCTTCGCCGCACTGGAGCAACTGGTTCCCGTGCCGGAGGAGGTAGTGCCGGAGAACATTCATGCTGTGCGCCGCGAGGACCTCAAAAAGGAACTGATCAAACTGGTCCTCGATCACTACGAGTTGCGGGCGCGACAGATTGATGAGCAGCATGCGGAGCTGCGGCGGGAGCATCCTGATCTCCCACCCTACTCCATTCGCGACCTGGAGCGCGCCATCACGTTCCAGGTGGTCGACCGCCTGTGGATGGATCACATCGATGCGCTGGATGTCATGCGCGCCAGCATCCACTTCCGCTCAGTTGGCCAGCGCGACCCTCTGGTTGAGTTCAAGAACGAAGCGTATCGTATGTTCGAGGAGTTGAAGGCGGCCATCCAGCACTATATCGTTGTCGGCCTGCTGCAAAACCTGCGCAACGAAGTCAGGTTGCAGGTGAATCAGCCAGAGCCAAAGCGCAAGGCGCCGCGCAACGTGCGCACCAACGCCGACGCCATTGCTAAGGCAAGCGGGCAGACAAAGAGCGATACTGCCGAGGAACGCACGCGCAGCAACGGGCATGGTCAGCCAGCGCGCCGTAACGGCTCCGGCCAGCGACCCGGTAATAGACGCGCTGGCGCCCCGACGGCCAGCAGACCGGCAACTGCACGCGCCAATAGCGGCCCCGGTACGCCGCCCGCCAGAATCGGTCGCAACGACCTGTGCTACTGTGGCAGCGGCAAGAAATATAAGAAGTGTCACGGGGCGTAATTTCTTCGGAAGAAAAGCGGTCGAGGCAGGACATGCCTCGACCGCTTTTCTTCTGAAATTTCCTATAAGCAAAACATTATGTATTTCCTCAAAAAAAGCTATGGCGAATAGCTGGATTTTTCGCCTGATTGCATGGTATTCTTCTTAACAGGAAGAGAGTATCCTCTTCTCCATGGTAGAGAAACAAATCGTATAGGTTTCCGGTTATATACGGTACGAACTTCCAGTTTTCACAGAAAGGATTGTACAGCATGACGAGCGGTCAACAGGTCATGAGTAAGCATACTGGTTTGAACGGGCATGGAGGAGTGAAGGGGCAGTGGCAGCAGGAGATTGAGGCGCTGGCGCGTAGCTGGCAGGAAGACCCGCGCTGGGCAGGCATCACCCGCACATACACGGCGGCGGATGTGGTGAAGTTGCGGGGTACACTGAAAATTGAGTATACGCTGGCGCGTATGGGCGCAGAGCGGCTGTGGCGGTTGTTGCATACCGAGCCATATGTGGCGGCGCTGGGCGCGCTGACGGGCAATCAGGCGGTGCAGCAGGTCAAGGCGGGCCTGCAGGCCATCTATCTGAGCGGCTGGCAGGTGGCGGCGGACGCGAACCTGGCGGGACAGATGTACCCCGATCAGAGCCTCTACCCCAGTAACAGCGTCCCGGAGGTCGTGCGCCGCATCAACGCAGCGTTGCAGCGCGCCGATCAGTTGCATCACGCCGAAGGCGATGATAGCATTTACTGGTACGCTCCCATCGTGGCCGATGCCGAGGCCGGTTTTGGCGGCCCGCTCAACGTCTTCGAGATGATGAAGGCGATGATTGAAGCGGGCGCGGCGGGCGTGCATTTTGAAGATCAGCTTTCATCTGAGAAGAAATGCGGCCACATGGGAGGCAAGGTTCTCATCCCTACGCAGTCTGCCGTGCGCAACCTGACCGCCGCGCGTCTGGCCGCCGATACCATGGGCGTCCCCACGCTGATCGTGGCGCGCACCGACGCCAACAGCGCGCACCTGCTCACCAGCGACATCGACCCCGCCGACCATCCTTTCCTGACGGGTGAGCGCACACCGGAAGGATTCTTCCGCATTCGCGGCGGCATTGATTCCGCCATTGCGCGCGGCCTCTCGTACGCTCCCTATGCCGATCTGCTATGGTGCGAGACCTCGAAGCCAGATTTGCAAGAGGCCAGACGCTTCGCCGACGCCATCCACGAGCGATTCCCCGACAAATTGCTGGCCTACAACTGCTCGCCTTCGTTCAACTGGCGCAAGAATCTGGATGAGGCGACCATCGCCTGCTTCCAGCAAGAACTGGGCAAGATGGGCTACAAATTCCAGTTCATCACCCTGGCCGGCTTCCACGCGCTCAACTACAGCATGTTCAAGCTGGCTCACGGTTATCGTCAGCACGGCATGACCGCCTACTCTCAATTGCAAGAGGCCGAATTCGCGCTGGAACCGCTCGGTTACACAGCGACAAAGCATCAGCGTGAGGTTGGCACCGGCTACTTTGACGAGGTGTCTCAGGTCATCTCTCAGCATATGTCCTCCACCACTGCGCTGGTCGGCTCAACAGAAGAGGAACAGTTCTAATAACAGGAATAGTAGTGGGTGGAGACGCGGATTGCTTGCTGAGTAAGCAATCCGCGTCTCCACCCACCACTATTATTAGACAGCCAGGCAAATATGACATAATAGAGGGAGCGGTTCGTTATGTTCTGGCGGTATGAAAGAACGGAGGATAGGAGCAATGACCACCCGGTATGCAGATGGTATTGAGATTACCGGCCCTGTTACGACGGAATTTGCGGAGATATTGACCCCGGATGCGATGAACTTTGTAGCGAAGCTGGCCCGCGAATTTGAGGGGCGGCGCGAGGAACTGCTGGCAAAGCGCGTGCAGCGCCAGCAGGAGCTTGACGCGGGCAAATTGCCCGATTTTCTGCCGGAGACCGAGCATATCCGCAACAGCGACTGGACGGTGGCTCCCCTGCCGGACGATTTGCAGGATCGTCGCGTCGAGATCACCGGCCCGGTTGACCGCAAGATGGTAATTAACGCGCTGAATTCGGGGGCGAAAGTCTACATGGCCGATTTCGAGGACGCGCACTCGCCCACGTGGGAAGGCACGATTCAGGGGCAGATCAACCTGCGCGACGCTATCGCGGGTACCATCGATTTCACCAGCCCGGAGGGGAAACGCTATCGCTTGAATGAGAAGACGGCCACTCTGCTGGCACGCCCGCGCGGCTGGCATCTGAACGAGAAACATGTGCTGATCGATGGCAAGCCAGTCTCCGGCGGCATCTTCGACTTCGCGCTCTACTTTTACCACAACGTTCGCCCTCTGCTGGCGAAGGGAACCGGCCCCTACTTCTACCTGCCGAAACTGGAAAACCACCTGGAAGCGCGGCTGTGGAACGATATCTTTGTCATGGCACAGAACGAACTGGGCATCCCACAGGGAACGATCAAGGCGACGGTGCTGATCGAGACCATCCTGGCGGCGTTCGAGATGGACGAGATTCTTTATGAACTGCGCGAGCATTCGGCGGGGCTGAACTGCGGACGCTGGGACTACATCTTCAGCGCGATTAAGAAGTTCCACGAAATTCCCGATTTCGTGCTGCCCGACCGCGCACAGGTAACGATGACCACCCACTTCATGCGTTCCTACTCGCTGCTGCTCATCAAGACCTGCCACCGGCGCAATGTTCATGCGATGGGCGGCATGGCGGCGCAGATTCCCATCAAGAACGATCCAGCCGCCAACGAGGAGGCGCTTGAGCGCGTGCGCGCGGATAAGCGGCGCGAGGCCACCGACGGCCACGACGGCACCTGGGTGGCCCACCCCGGGCTGGTTCCCATCGCAATGGAGGAGTTCGATAAGGTGATGAAGACGCCGAACCAGATCTATCGCAAGCGCGAGGATGTGCATGTGACGGCTGCCGACCTGCTGGCCGTTCCCGGCGGTACGATTACCGAGGCCGGGCTGCGCAATAATATCAGCGTGAGCCTGCAATATCTGGAATCGTGGCTGCGCGGCACCGGCTGCGTGCCGATTAACAACCTGATGGAGGACGCGGCCACCGTCGAAATCGCCCGCTCGCAGATCTGGCAATGGATTCACCACCCGCGCGGCATTCTCAACGACGGACGCAAAGTCACCATCGAGCTGTTCCGCGCCCTGGCCGATGACGAACTGGCGAAGTTGAAGGCAAAGCTGGGCGAGCAGCGGTTCGCCGCCAGCAAATTCGGCCCGGCCCGCGAGATTCTCGACAGCGTCATCACCGCCGACGATTTTGTCCCCTTCCTGACGCTGCCCGCATATAGTTATCTTGAGTAGCAGCCCGCCAGCGGCAAGCCAGGGCCGCCTGCGAGCGGGGAATTGCTCCTACAATTCCCCGCTCCGGCTGCCCACCACCTGCGAGACGCGCTCGATGAAGGCAGGCAGGGGCATGGCGCCCAGGTCTTCGCCGCTGCGCAGGCGCACGGAGACAGATTGTTGTTCCGCCTCTCTGTCGCCCAGCACGAGCATCCAGGGGATTTTCTGTAGCTGCGCCCTGCGAATCCGGGCGTTCATGCGTTCGTCGCTGCCGTCGAGTTCGACGCGCAGCCCGGCTGCGCGCAGGCGGGACGTGACCTCTTGCGCGTAGGGCAGGTGACGGTCGGCAATCGGGATGACGACGGCCTGCACGGGCGCGAGCCAGGCGGGAAGCGCACCGGCATAGTGTTCGAGCAGGATGGCGACAACGCGCTCCAGCGAGCCGACGTTGGCGTGGTGGATGATGGCCGGGCGATGCGGCTGCCCATCCTCACCAATGTAGGAGAGGTCGAAGCGTTCGGGCAGATTGAAATCGACCTGCGCCGTGCCAAGCTGCCACTGCCGACCCAGGGAGTCGCGCACGAGGAAGTCGAGCTTGGGCGCGTAGAACCCGGCCTCGCCCTCTGCCACCACATAGGGCAGGTCAAGCCACTCAAGCGCCTGCACGATCACGTTCTGCGCGCGCTCCCACACCTCGTCGCTGCCAACATACTTTGAACTGTTCGGGTCGCGCAGGCCGAAACGGGCGGAGAAGTCGTTGAGACCCAGCGTCTTGAAGACGTAGAGCGTCATCTCGATCACCTGCACAAATTCGTCCACCAGTTGCGCGGGCGTGGCGAAGATGTGTTCATCGTCCACCGTGAAGTTGCGCGTGCGCAGCAAGCCGTTGATCTCGCCGCTCTGCTCATAGCGATAGTCTCTGCCATATTCGGCCAGACGCAGAGGCAGGGCGCGATATGAACGCAGTTCGTGCCTGTAGATTTCGATGTGGTGCGGGCAGTTCATGGGCCTCAAGATGTAGGCGTCATCCGGCACGTCCTCGTCCTCGCCGACGCTGAGGGCGTGGCCGCAGCAGCTATCAAGCGAGGAGTGCCAGCCGGATGGCTCGCCGTTGGGCGCATCTTGCTGCTCGCGCACGATCATGGGCGGGTAAATGCTGTCGCGATACTTGTACCAGTGGCCGCTGGTCTTATACAGCCCGAGCTTGCCGATTCCCGGCGTGATGACCTGCTGGTAGCCGCGTTCAAGCTGCTGCTGGCGCAGGAAGGCTTCCAGCGTCTCGCGCAGCACGGCCCCACGCGGCAGCCAGAGCGGCAGACCCGCTCCCACTGCCGACGAATACATGAAAATGCCCAGTTCGCGCCCCAGCACGCGATGGTCGCGTTCACCCCCATGTTCACCCGACCCATTCTGGTACTGTTTGCTTTCTTCCGGCATGGTTGTAGCTCCTCTCCTGTAATGAATGAAACTCGCTCCCGGCATGACATGCCGGGCGAAAGCGAAGCATCTGAGCGACAGGGTGTCACGATAGACTACCAGACGCTTCGCTTTCGCTCAGCATGACAGGGCATGATAACAAAAAAGCCTTTTCATCCCCCAATGGGACGAAAAGGCACAACGACTTTTCGTGGTTCCACCCACATTCCGCGTTCTTGCAAGAACGCGCTCGTGCGGCCTGTAACGGGGCCGGGCCGTACACATTACTGGCTCTGTGCAGGCTGGCGAGGGGTATCGCCGTCGCGGGCGGATGGCGCACTTTCAGCCGGTGGTGCGCCTCTCTGTCTCCCTCCTGGCAAACGGGACATATCTCGCGTTATCGCCGTGTACGCAGTTGGTACGATTAAGCAACGGGGGCCGATAAATCGGCGGTGGGCGCGATCAATCGGCCCCCTACGAGATTTCGACCATTGTGGCTTACAGTTCTTTGCTACGAGTTCTGATGCGATCGGTAATGCGCTCGATGAAGGCAGGTAGAGGCACGGGGCCAAGATTTTCGTTGCTGCGCAGCCGCACGGCAACGGCGTTGGCGGCAGCCTCCTTATCGCCGACGACCAGCATGTACGGAATCTTTTGCATCTGCGCGTCGCGCACCTTGGCGTTCATGCGTTCGCCGCGCGCATCGACTTCGGCGCGCGCCCCCGCCGCTTTGAGCGCCTCCAGCACCTGGTTGGCGTATTCAAGGTGGCGGTCGGCGATGGGAATAATCATCGCCTGCACGGGGGCAAGCCAGACCGGGAAGGCGCCCGCGTAATGCTCGATCAGCATGGCCATGAAGCGTTCGGTCGAGCCGGTGACGGCGCGGTGAATCATGACCGGGCGGTGGGCCATGCCGTCTTCGCCGATGTACTCAAGGCCGAAGTTCTCCGGCTGCACGAAGTCAAGCTGCACGGTCGAGCATTGCCACTCACGACCGAGGGCGTCGCGCACCATGAAGTCCATCTTGGGGCCGTAGAAGGCCGCCTCGCCGATGGCTTCCTGATACTGGATGCCGCGATTGTTGAGCGCGTTGCGCAGCGAGCTTTCCGCCATCTCCCATACCTCGTCGCTGCCCACATATTCTTCCTTCTTATTCACGTCGCGCAGCGAGAGGCGAATCCAGTAATCGGTCAGACCGTAGGTATCAAGCACTTCGAGCGTCAGATTGACGGCACGGTCGAACTCTTCCTGAATCTGGTCGGGGCGCAGGAAGACATGCGCATCATCCTGCGTCAGACTGCGCACGCGAGCGAGGCCCGTCAGCGTACCGGCTTTTTCATAGCGGTAGAGCGTGGCGAACTCGGCGTAGCGCACGGGCAGTTCGCGATAGCTGTGCATCTGCGACTTGTAGAGCGTGATGTGGTGCGGGCAGTTCATGGGTTTGAGAACGATGCCCTCGTCCTCGACCGCCTCCTCATCTTGCATGACCGGGAACATATTCTCGCGATAGGTGTACCAGTGCTTCGAGGTTTTGTAAAGATGCACCTTGCCCAGATGGCCCGTCCAGACGTGCTGGTAGCCATACTTTTCCTGCGTCTCGCGCACATAGCTCTCCATCTCGTGGCGCAGTATCTCGCCGCGCGGCAGGAACATCGGCACGCCGGCAGGCAGTTCATCGCTCAGGACAAAGAGCTTGAGGTCGCGGCCCAGCTTGCGGTGGTCGCGTTTCTGCGCCTCCTCCAGCCGCCAGAGGTACTGGTCAAGCTCTTCCTGCGTGAACCAGGCCGTGCCATAGATGCGCTGCAACATCGGGCGGTGTTCATCGCCGCGCCAGTACGCTCCGGCCACACGCATGAGCTTGAAGGGGCCGATCTGGCCGGTGTTCTCCACGTGCGGGCCGCGACAGAGGTCAAGGAAGTTGTTCTGCTGGTAGATACCAACCTCTTCATCCGGCAGGTTCTCGATAATCTCGACCTTATAATTCTGCCCCTTCTTGCCGAAGTATTCCAGCGCCTTCTCGCGCGGCCAGCGACTGCGCACAAAGGGATGCTTGCCCGCCACGATGCGCGCCATGCGCTGCTCGATCTCCGGCAAGTCCTCCGGTGTCAGCGGGCGCGGCAGCTCAAAATCATAATAGAAACCATCCTCGATGGCTGGGCCGATAGCAAATTTCGCCTCCGGGAACATCTCCTGCACAGCCTCCGCCATGACGTGCGCGGCAGAGTGGCGCATGCGCTGGATCGGCGTATAATTGACCGATTCCTGTAGTTCCATTTCCACTGACATACAATAATCCTCCTTCACAACAATAAAAAAACCTTTTCATCCCCGACTGGGACGAAAAGGCGTGATAAGCTTTTCCGTGGTTCCACCCACATTCCGCGTTCCCATGCATGGATACTATCCACATGGACGCGCTCACACGACCGGTAACGGGGTCGAGCCGTACACATTACTGACTCTGTGCAGGCTGGCGAGGGGTATCGCCATCGCGGTCGGGCAGCGCACTTTCAGCCTTTGATGCGCCTCTCTGTCACCCACCAGCAAACGGGACATGTCTCGCGTTCAAGCCATGATTATGAAACAGATACAGATTGATTCAATGATACCACAGGCAAAACGCAAAGTAAAGCGATTTTGCGATGAAATAGCAATCCCCTCAGTAATAAGAACACTGAGACGGCAGGATTTATTCTTCTCGTGTACGGTCCTCCTGCACTAATTCAGCTCGAAGCCCTTCCTCTGACCGGAGGAGATTCTCCACAGGCGTGTCTGCGCGTTGAGAAAGAGGTAGTAGATTGCCAGCGCGCCGCTATAGACCAGCACCAGAATGTAGACGGTGAGACTGATGCGCTGCTCAGGAATAACATTCGACAGGTGCAGGAGAAAGGGGACGATGAGGACAAGGTCATAGGCCAGGAAGCCGATGAGCTGCCCACAGGCAAAGTGCCACATTGGACGAATGAGCGCAGGGACAAAGGTGCAGGCCGAGCCAACGAAAATCCAGCCAAAGAGAACAGAGGACTGCCCGGAGAGCTTCCAGGGAAACACATTCGGAACTTGCAGGATAAGCGCGACGCCAAAGAAGACGAGCATGACGATGAAGAGACCAAACGAGATGCGTACCGGCACAGGCAACGGCTGGTTGTCACGCAGGCCATAGCGACGGAACCAGAGGAAGATGCCCGCAGAGATTACAGCCCCCGCCACACAGGCAACAGTGCAGGTGAGCAGGTAGGGATCACCTTTTTGCTGGTAGAAGAGAAACAGGGAGAGGGCGATGCCGATATAGGCGATGGTAAAGTTGATCGCGCCGCCTGTGGCGGCGGCAAATTCGCCGGAAAGCCCGATCCAGAGAACGCCGGTTCCCGCTGCGGCAAAGATCGAGCCAAGAAAGATGTACGAAAGCGGGGTATCGGGCCAGGGCCAGAACCGTGTCGCCCAGTTCAGTTGCAACGAGAATCCGAGCGCCAGAATGAGCGAGACAAGACCAACGACGACGAGCGCAAGGCGCAAAAATCTGTCCATAGAACCTCCTGCTGTCTTTATGAAAGCTGCCTTCTCTGCTTAGTTTAGCCGAAGATTGCTGAAAAATACTCAGCAAGATTACCCATTTTATGGGTGATGGTATTTACCTCACCCCTGTCACAAAATGCAGCAGGAAGTAGAGAATCCAGCCGAAGGCGATGCAGGCGGGGATGGTGGCGACCCAGGCAAGGACGATGTTGCCGGCGACGCCCCAGCGCACGGCTGAGAGGCGTTTGGTGGCGCCGACACCCATGATGGCGGAGGAGATGACGTGGGTGGTGGAGACGGGGATGCCGAGGCGACTGGCAATCTCGATGATGGCGGCGGAGGCCGTCTCGGCGGCGAAGCCGTTGATCGGGCGCAGTTCAACGACTCTGAGGCCCACGGTGCGGATGATGCGCCAGCCGCCGATGGAGGTGCCGAGGCCCATAGCGGTGGCGCAGGCCAGCACCACCCAGAGCGGCACAACCCACTTGCTACCCGTCCAGCCGTAGTAGCTGGCCAGCGCCATCGTGAGGATGCCCATCGTCTTCTGCGCGTCGTTGCTGCCGTGACTGAAAGACATCCAGGCGGCAGAGAATATCTGTAAACGCAGGAAGATGCGCGTGACCAGCATGGGGCGCACGCGGGCGATGAGCCAGAGAAGCAGCACCATGAAGAGAAAGGCGACCAGAAAGCCAAGAAGCGGCGAGAAGACGAGACCCTCAAAGGTTTTGGTCAGGCCGCCGAACTCGATAGACTGCCAGCCCCCGGCGGCGAGACCGGCCCCCACGATGGCGAAAATGAGGGCATGGCTGGAACTCGAAGGGATACCGGCGCGCCAGGTGATTAAATCCCAGGCAATAGCGCCCAGCAGCGCGGAAATGACCAGCAACTGCGTGGCAACCTCAGGCGGCACAATGCCTTTGCCAACAGTGGTGGCCACTGCCGTACCTGTCAAAGCGCCGATGACGTTGAGGATGCCTGACATCAGCACGGCGATACCCGGCGGCAGCGCCCGCGTCGCTACAGAGGTAGCGATGGCATTGGCCGTGTCGTGGAAACCATTGATGAAATCGAAAATAAGGCCGACGACGACAATAATGATGAGGACGATAAAGGCAGGGGACATGCTCACGCTCCTTTTCGCAGGGTGGAGAGGGCCGTTTGAGGGACGAAGCGGGCTGGCTCAGGCATTCTTGACGACGATCCTTTCCAGCGTGTCGGCAATGTCCTCGGCGCGGTCGGCAGCTTCTTCTAACTGCTGATAGATTTCACCCCAGTGAATGGCTTTGATGAGATCGGGAATAGTGTTCACGCCATTGAACTGCGAGGCCAGGGCCTGATCGAGTATATCGTCGGCTTCGCCTTCCAGCTGGTTAATGTCGATGGAACATTGCAGCAGCTTATCCCAGTCGCGCCGCTTTTCGAGCATTGGCACCGTACTGGCAATCAGTTGAGCCTGTCTGTAGATGATATGAGCCATGCGGCGGGCGTAGTCGGTCGGGGCATCGATGTGATAAAGGCGGATACGGCGCGTTGCGTCCTCGATGGCGTCGACGAAATCGTCGAGGCGAGCGGCAAGGTCGGCAATGTCTTCGCGGTCAAGCGGGGTAACGAAGGTGCTGTAGAGGGCCCTGAAAATTTGATGCGTGATGTCGTCGCCGCGGTGTTCCAGTTCCTGCACGTGCTTCGCTTTGCGTTCGACATCGCTATAGCTGTCGAGCAGGTCGCACAGGGCCTGCGCCACCTGTGCAGCGTTCTCAACATCCTGCTCGAAGTAGTCGAAAAACCGCCCTTCATGGGGCAGAAAGCGCGCGAATACCATGCTATCCTCCTCTGCACGCCGCTGCTGACGGTAGTCCCCATTTCTCTCCTACCAGCCTACACGTCTCACAAAGTACGGAGGTTTCATTGTATTGTTATTCCAGGCGCAGTAGCGGCAGGGTAAACCAGAAGGTGGAACCTTTGCCGGGAATACTGTGGACGCCAACCTCACCATGATGGAGCTGGACAATAGTTTTGCAAATATGAAGACCGAGGCCGAGACTGACACTGGAGCCGTTGAGGGTTTTGATCTCCCTGACACGGTAGAACCGCTCCCAGACACGCTCGCGGTCGCTCTGAGAGAGGCCAGGGCCTTCGTCGCGCACAGAAACCAGGGCATGCTCGCGCTCCTGACAGGCAGAAACCTCAATCGGGCGGTCGGCGGGCGCGTATTTGATGGCATTGGTCAGGTAGTTGATGATAACCTGACCGATACGGTTAGCATCGATGACGACATAGATGTGTTCCTCCGGCGGCATGCTGAACTGTATAGTGCGCTCCGGGTAGACTTCGCGCTGCTCGCGCACGATGGTGCGCACAAGCGGGATAAGGTCGCAGGGAGCCGGGGTAAGCTGCAATTCGAGGCGGTTGGAACGGATACGCGAAATATCGAGCAGGTCATTGACGATGCGGTTGAGCATACCGACCTGGCTATCGGCGCGAGTGAGCAACTCCTGGGCCACCTGCAGTTTGGTGGCGAACCCCTCGTTGTAGGTTTCCTCCTGCAGGTAGAGCCGAATGCGCCGTTCGGCCAGTTGAATATTGGCTTTGATGCTGGTCAGCGGGGAGCGCAGTTCGTGGCTGGCCATGCTGAGAAATTCATCCATGCGGCGATTGGCTTCGAGCAGGGCCAGTTCGTTGGCGCGGGCCAGTTCACGCTCGCGCAGCAAGCGGTCGCGTTCCATCACCAGCAGTAAGAGACGGGCCACAGCGCGCAGCAAAGCCTGCTCGTCGCGGTCGCACACATGGCCGCTGCTGCCATAATCGATGGAAAGCACGCCAAGCAGTTGATCGGCGTGAAACATGGGGGTGGCAACTATTCTAGGCACGGCCTCCAGAAAAGGATGCTCTCCGGTCGAGGGGAGCAATGTTGCGTCGAGCATCAGTATTTCGTTAGCCTTTAGCCGGGTCAGCAGGTAAGGGTCGGCCAGATAGGTGTTCAGCAGGGCCTGCTCGCCTTCCCGCCATTGCTGTTCCTGCCCGGAAAAAGAACCTGTCGCCGCCAGAAGAGAAAGTTCTTCTGTATCTGGATCGATTGTCGCCACGCTGGCGCGCGAACAGTCCAGCATCTTGCGCAGCAGTTCGAGCAAGCGCAGGGCAACTTCACGGGTCGCGCTGGCCTCTTCCTGCTGCTCACTTCCCCCTGTTTTGCTGGAAACCTGCACCAGGATTTCCGCCATATCCAGCAATACATGAAACGCTTCCTGAGTTCGTTGCTCCAGCCGCGTGGGAGTATTATCCACTCTGGATAGAACCGTCTCTGCCATGTCTTTCTCCTCAGCATGCTGCTCTGTCATTCGCTGTAGCCCCTTTCTTCCCGTGTAGTGAGAAAAATAGTGCGCACCGGCATAGTAAAGGGCAGCGTTCCGTTATACAAGGCCAACCTCACTGTATTCGTTGGCTTGATGTACCAGGCTAAGCATTGATACGTTCCTGCCACATCGACCTTCACCCATGATTGCATCTTGCCGCGTTTTCTCCCCCGAGAGGTTGATTTTGCACAGGGAAAAGAGAAGCGTGCGAAGTCTTTCTTTTTCCTGATCAGCCATCCAAGTATGGCATAGTTTGCTGGAAAAAGTCAAGTGTTTTTTCCATGAATCATCGGTAGAGTTAAGTAAGAAAAGCTGTGTAGTGAAAATTTTTTATAGAAATTTAATGAGACAAAAGTAATGGAAAAGGGATGTTAAAAACTATACAATTAACTGTTGGTTGAGTATGCCAGGATGGAGGCAAGCTTTGCCCCTGGCAACCCCAGATGCGTGGCCGTATCCTGGCGGTGAAACATGGAATGTGTGGGTAAAATGACTATGGAAGAGGTTATGAATATTTTCAGTCTGGCTATTGACGTTTCTCTGCTGTAGTGGTATGTTTCAAAAGACCCCGGATAGGTGTATTTGTATCCGTTCGTTTGTGAAAGAGAACAAACGAATTTCTGGTAGAGCATCCGGGTGCATAGAGATATGCGCCCCTAGAAATCCTGGGGAGCCTCTTCATGTGCGCATCCACAGCCGTAACGGGCAAGTATACAGTCGCAGCTATTCAGTACGAGCCGGCGCTGGGTGAGAAAGAGAAGAATGTGACCGATCTTCTCCGCCTGACAGAGGAGGCTGCGCGGCATGGCGCACGCCTCATTGTGATGCCGGAGATGGCCACCACCGGCTACTGCTGGGAGTCCCGCGCCGAAATTGCTCCGTTTGTCGAACCCATTCCAGGGCCGACGACCGGGCGTTTTCAGGAACTGGCCGCTCGCTATGATTGCTACATTGTCGTCTGCCTGCCGGAAGTCGATCCCGCGACCAACGTGTACTATAACAGTCTGGCCCTTGTCGGCCCGGAAGGCATTCGCGGTCGCTATCGCAAGATTCATTCCTACATCGCGGAGCCACGCTGGGCGCGTGATGGCGACCTGGGGATGCCAGTATGGGAGACGCCCCTGGGTCGACTGGCCGGGCTGATCTGTATGGACATCGAATACTTCGAGGCGGCGCGCATCCCCGCCCTGCACGGCGCGGATGTGCTGCTCTTTCCCACGAACTGGCTCGATGAGAAGTCGCCCAGCAGTCGCTGGATGGCCCGCGCCTTTGAGAACAGGGTCTACCTGATAGCCGCCAACCGCTACGGGCTTGAACGGGGGACGCAATTCAGTGGCGGCAGTTGCATCCTCAACCCGGATGGCTCCATCCAGTCCTATCTGGATAGTGGCGAGGGCATCGTCTATGGCGAGGTTGATCTGGAACAGTGCCGCGACAAAGGCTGGGGCGGCACAAAGGACGAGGTTGTGGGCAATTGCCTGGCCGACCGCCGCCCCGCCGAATACATCTCGCTGGTCCACAACACATATCTGTGGGAGCCGCTGCGCTATCACAGTCTCTATGAACTGAGCGAATTACCCCCCGGCCAGCTTTCCTGTGTGGCCGTCACGCAGATGAATCTGCACGAACTGCCCGCCACCCACTCGTTATCGTCCCTGGATACGATTGCCCGCCTGCGCACGCTGATCAGCATGCTCATCAATGAACACGCGCCCGCCTGCCCGGATGTGCTGGTCCTGCCGGAACTGCTTCTGCCGGGGCCGCTTCCTTTGACGTATAGTTCAGCCGCCAGCGAGGAGGAGTTCGTTGCGCACTTCCAGAAGGGGGCGATTACGGTGCCGGGGCCGGAGACGGAGGCGCTGACAGCCCTTGCCAGGGCGTTGCAGATCAGCTTTGTGCTGGGCGTGGCGGAACGGGAGGACACGGGAGAGGCAGACCATGCCCCCGCTTACTATAACACCGTTTTGCTCATCGACCCGGAAGGCGTCTACGGGCAGTACCGCAAGTTGCACCTGACACGGCAGGATCGGCTCTGGGCCAGTCCCGGCAATTGCGCATTGCCGACATTCGATACCCCCACCGGGCGTATCGGGCTGGCGACCGGCTATGATGTGCTTTTCCCGGAGACGCTGCGCGTGCTGGCCGGGCTGGGCGCGGATCTGGTGTGCGCCCCGGCCCTGCTCAACTTCCCCGACCCGGTTGGCCTGGGGCCGAGCAGCATCCCTTTTGGCCCCAACATCGCGCCGGAGGGCTATGATCCCCTGCATTACCTGATCTGGCGCGTGCGGGCGGCGGAACACAATGTCTATCTGGCGCTGGCGAACTGGTGCGGCCAGTATAAGGAGGCGCGAGCCAACGGCCAGAGCGGCATCTTCTCGCCCGTCAGCGCCAGCTATCCCTGGCAGGAAATCCTCGCCGACGCAGGGGAGCCGACGCTGACCCTGATGACGATTGATACGCGCGAGCAGCGCACGGGGCGGCGTACCACAAAGCCGCTTGGCTACACGCCCGGCGATGTCGCCGGCTCGCTCACCGGCGAACTGGCCTATGATATTCGCGACAGCATTCCCGGCAATGCGGTGCGCAGCAAACCGATGTTGCGCAAACGACAGCCGTTCTGGTATCTTGACCTGGTGCGCACCCAGGTGGAAGAGTAAGTGTTTGAAAAGGAGTTTTTGCATCCATGAGACTGGCCAATAAAGTAGCGATCATCACCGGCTCTGCCGGGGGGATGGGGAAAGCTGCCGCCGAACTCTTCGCGCAGGAGGGGGCAAGCGTCGTCGTCACCGACGTTATGGAGAAAGAGGGCGAGGAGACAGCGCGCGCCATTCGCGAGGCGGGCGGGCAGGCCGTTTTTGTCAAAGCCGACGTCTCTCATGAAGATGAGGTGCGGCATCTGGTCAATGCCGCCATCGAGACTTTCGGCCACGTGGACGTACTTTACAATAATGCGGGCATTATGCCGCCCGACGATGGCAGCGTGACCGATATCAGCGAGGCGACGTGGGATCGCATCATGGATATCAATATCAAAAGCGCCTTCCTCTGCTCCAAATACACCATTCCCCACATGGTTCGGCAAAACAAAGGCTCGATCATCAACGTTGCCTCTTTCGTCGCCTTTATGGGTTGCACGGTGCCGCAGGACGCCTATACCGTCTCAAAGGGCGGCATGCTCTCTCTGACCAAATCGCTTGCGGTGCAGTATGGTCAGCACGGCATTCGCTGCAATGCCATCTGCCCTGGCCCGATTGAGACGCCGTTGCTGCGCCATCTGTGGACGAGCGAGGAGGCGCGTAATCTGCGTCTCAACCGCATCCCGCTGGGCCGCTTCGGCGAGGCGAAGGACATCATCTACATGGCGCTCTACCTCGCTTCCGACGAGTCATCCTGGACGACGGGGGCCTGGTTGATGGTCGATGGCGGCATCTCATCGAACTATTTCTGATGGTAGCGATCGAGCTGGAGCATCTCTCTGGCCTGGGCGGGAGTGGCGATGGGGCGGTCCAGTTCGGCGGCGATACGGGCCACGCGGGCAACGAGTTCGGCGTTGCTGCGCGCCAGTTGCCCCTTACGATAGTAGATGTTGTCCTCGAAGCCGACGCGCACGTGGCCGCCCATAGCCAGGGCGATGGTTGCCAGCGTCAACTGGTGGCGGCCCAGGCCTGCGACGCTCCAACTGCTGCCCGGCGGCAGGCTGCGCACCATGTGGACAAGATGGGCCGGGTCGGGGCCGATACCGCCGGGGACGCCCATCACGAAATCGAAGTGCAGCGGGTCACCAATCAGGCCCATGCCGCGCAGGCGCAGGGCTTCGTCGATCATGCCGGTATCGAATATTTCGATCTCCGGCACAATGCCGCACTCGCGCAGGCGGCGGGCGAAGGTCTCGACCAGCCCCCGGTTATTCATGAAGACATCGTTGCCAAAATTGACGGTGCCAGTGGTCAGCGTCGCCATGTCCGGCCCGCATTCAATGCTCTGCAAGCGTTCTTCGGCGCTCATCCAGACGGCGCCGCCGGTGGAGACCTGCGTAATGACGGGGCAGCGCGCGCGAATACCTTCGACCACCTCACGGAAGAGCGCGGCGTCCTGTGTCGCGTTGCCCGCCGCGTCGCGCACGTGAATATGGATGATGGCCGCGCCCGCCTCGTAACATTCGACGGCAGAGGCGATAATTTCGGCAGGCGTGATGGGCAGATGGGGCTGCTGCTCTCTTGTGACCTCCGCGCCAACCATCGCGGCAGTAATCATAACCGGTTGCATGATGACCTCCTGTGATACCAGAGAAAACCGCTCCAGACATGGTATAACAAACCATAAAGCACGCTCCTCGCGATGCTAGAGCGCAAAGCCGCTCCGTATAACACGTCCGCGACCTTTCGCAATTCCTGCTCTTATTATGCACAGCATGTCGGTGGGAGAAAAGGGATAGGAAAAAAGGGTAGGGAGAGGAGAGAAAAATATCGCAGGATGGCAGTCAGGCGTGTTCCCTGTATATGAGCATGTTGACCCGCAGGTTACATGTTTTGTATACTGGCAGCATAGTTGTGGCGCTGGTGTGTGTTCCGAAGGCGGAGTTGTTATGAAGGCAATTGCAACCGGGCGACTGACTCGCAGCTATCTGGGGAAGTTGAGCTTCCAGGGTTCTTTCTCCGTAATTGTGACTTTTGTGATTATCAGTTTGAGTGTGTACTGGCTGGTTTTTCGCATTGGCGGTCAGCATACTGTTACCCTGTTCTCCGATAGCATGTACGCCGTTAGCTCGCTCATCGCTGCGTGGTGGGCTTTTTTGACCGCATATCGCATGCGCTTCGGGCCGGTGCGCATGGAGCCACGTTACCAGCTTGCCTGGTTATTGATCGGCCTTGGCCTGCTCGCCAACAGCCTGGGCGGTTTTGATTACACGATTCTGGAGCAACTCGGCTATATCAACCCCGTGCCATCACTATCCGATATCGGCTTTACCCTCTTTTATATTTGCGTCTTTGCCGGATTGCTGGTTATACCAAAGCAAGGCAGGCAGAGACGTTTTCGCCTGCGCAACGCCCTCGACGCCTTGATTTTGACGCTCTGTATTTTCGGGGTGAGCTGGTTTTTCTTGCTCAGCAAGGTCTTTGTGTTGCAAAAGGCGGCGCATGTTCCTCTACTCACACTCATCACCGTCCTCTCCTATCCCTGCTGGGATGTTTTGCTCATGCTCGCCATTATTCTCTTTGTCCAGCAGCGCGTGGCACGCCTCCTTTACCCATCGCTGCTCCTGTGCGCGGTCGGGGTGCTGTCCCTGATCGTCGCAGATAGTGGCTATGCCTATACGATCTCGAACAATACGTACTTCACGGGAATGCCATATATTGACCCGTTCTGGTTTGGCGGCTACCTGCTGATCGGCCTGGCCGCGCTCTTCCAGCACGCGAAGCTGGTTCAGAGAGCGTATAGCGAGCATACGCAGGGGCAACGGCAGGCCACACGACCGGGGAGGGCGATAGCGCGGGTCAGGAACTGGAGCGGGCAGAACCGCGTCAAGGGTGTACTGATCTATCTCCCCCCGGCCATTTTGATTACGCTTATGCTGTACAGTGAGATCGCAAACGATAACAGTATCTCGTTCCTGCTGGTTTTGCTAACCGCCGCTGTAGGCATTCTCATCACTGTGCGCTATTTGATTACGATCCGCGAAAATGAGCGGCTGCTGCAAGAGCGAGAGCAGCGGCGGGAAATGTCCGAACATCTGCAATCGCTGAGCACGCAGTTAAGTAAAATCTTTGAACTGGAGCTGCTGCTGACGAATATTGTAAGCATAGCGGCCGCTGAACTGGGCTTTGAGGCGGTGATGCTTTTACTGATCGAGGAGCATGATCGTCCGCTCAGCCCGTACTCGCACCTGTTGATACGAGCAGCGGCCTCACATCCCGGTTCCCGTTCGCCGGAAGTGTTCGCCTGCCGCCTGCACGGCTCGCACATCGCATCCTGCACCGTTCTTAACAGGAAACAGGTGGAGGTTTTCTGGCCCGATCAGCAGCTGGTGCTGCCGCCGGAAGTCGATAGCTGGCAGCGAGAGCAGGGCATCAGCACAACGCTGTTTGTGCCGCTGGTGTATCAAGAGAAAACGCTGGGCAGCCTGGCCTTTTCGCGCCGCGCGATGCAGCCGTTTAACACGGATGAACGCTACATCGCCACACGCTACACAGATATAGCGGCTGCCGCCATCGAACATATTCTGCTCTATCAGACGGCGCGCGAACACGAGGCATTCGCGAAGGCAATGGCCAATATCGCGACACGGCTCAACTCCGCTGTGATCGAGCCAACGGAGATACACCAGTTGATCTGTAGCGAAGGGGCCAACGCCCTGCGCGCCGATTACGCCTTGCTCTATAGCGCGCTCGACGGCGGGCAGATGGTGCCGCTGGCTGCCTATAGCGGCGAGCAGGTGCCGACAATGACGGCGGAGGAGTGGCCCATTCTGACCGCTCGCGACCTCGATGCGCAGGCGCTAACCTCGCTCCAGCCGGTACTTATCTCAACTGCTTCCGCTTATTCGCTCAATGACGATCTGTCTATTACGCCGATTACCGCGTCTTCTCTGCGGCAGGCGCGCCCCGGTTCATACCAGTCGCCGCACTTCCTGCAAGAGCCAGTACAGCAGGCTTCTCCACTGCGCGAGATGCTGCGACGCCTGCACGTGCAAACGGCGGTTCTCGCCCCCCTGCTTGCCTACGGGGACGCGCTCGGCCTGCTCATTCTCGGTCGTTCCGTTCCACCTGAGACGCACGATAAACGCTCGTTTGACTTCACCGACCTGTCACTGGTACAGGATTTCTCGGAGCAGGCCGCCGTCGCCTTCAACAACGCGCTGCTCTACCAGCAGCAGTTTGCCGCGCACCAGCGGCTGAAAGAACTGGATCAACTCAAAGATCAGTTTATGATTACGGCTTCGCACGAATTGCGCACGCCGCTGACCGCCGTGCAGGGCTATCTTGAACTGCTGGCGCAGTACGATGAGATGCTGCCGCCGGAGGAGCGTCGCGAATTTTTCCAGAAGGCGCAGCGCAGTTGTGACGAGCTGGTGCTGCTGCTGGATAATGTGATGGATGCCAGCCGCCTGGAGACGGAGGCCGGTCTGCGTCCCGTTCAGTTGGAAGCGGTCTCTTTAGAGGAGGTGGTTGAGAGCGTGGTGACGCTGATCGAGCCACAACTGAAGAAAGAGGAGCGGGACTTGCAGATGCACATTCCGCCAGGGCTGTCTGTGCAGGCCGACCCCGGACGCCTGCGCCAGGTTTTGCTGAATATTAGCACCAACGCGCTGAAATACTCACCTGTGCATACCCCCATCAGCTATTCGGCGCACGTGGAGGTGGATGTAGAAGGGGACCGTGTGCCATCTGTCGTCATCAGTATCGCAGACAGGGGGAAAGGTATTGCGCCGGAGGATCAGGCCCGGCTGTTCCAGCGTTTTGTGCGGCTGGAAAGCGATATCAACAGTCCCGTGCGCGGCTCCGGTCTCGGCCTCTACATCTCGCGCCGCCTGGTGGAGGCCATGCACGGCACCATCTGGGTCGCCAGCAGCGGCATCCCCGGCGAAGGCACAACCTTCCATATCCAGTTGCCAATGGCTGTCGGCGCGAAATGAAGCCACACAGCCAACCACAGCCCGGCCGACTCCAGGCCCCGGCGTGGTAATCGAGCAGTACTGTCCAGGAACGCGGCCACACAGCCAACCGCCCCCATCCACGTCCACAGGCTACACGCGGCCACAGGCTACACGCGGCCACAGGCTACCCGCCAGGGGTGGCCCCATAGACGTTCACTTCAGGCCGTGCCAACGCCGGGCAGGCCACCGATGCCGCACCGCCCAGGCCACCGACGCCGCACCGCCCAGGCCACCCGCCAGGGGTGGCCCTACTATACGCGAACCGCTCACGCCTGCAAAGCTACCTTATTAGATAGTAGGGCCACCCCTGGCGGGTGGCCTGCCTGGCGCTCGCGCCGCCTTTAGTTAACGCTTCTGGGGCCACCCCTGGCGGGTGGCCTGCTGTTGGTGGCGGGAGCTATTTCTTCGTTTCCTTATTCGCGGCTTCGGCGGCCTCGGCCTGTTTTTTGACGAGTGGGGGGACGTGCTGCTCGCAGAAGCGGAAGGTGCGACCGGCGGGGAGCAACTGAGCATAGGCAGCCGGTTCGCCGCAGGTATCGCAGCGTCCAACGTGTGTTTTGACAGCTTTCATGATGAAAAAAACTCCTGAATTTCTTCTATGCATCAGAAAATGGCCCTTCCGGGCCATTTTCTCTTTGAGCTATTGCCTCACCTGTATTATATCACGTTTTACCCGCTTCTGGTTATGCCGACCACGCAGGGAAACAATTGTGAAATTCAGGGGTTATGCGCTCTGGGTAGCGGCCTTCCCTCTGGCGTAGGGCCGTGTCTGGGAGACCAGGACGAGGCCAATGACGCCGACGCCGGCAATGACGTGAGGCAGCCAGGCGTTGGGGGCGTCTGTGTAGAAGCCGAAAATGAAGGGCGAGAGAGCCAGCAGGGCGGAGGCTACGAAGTCGAAGACGAGATGCACAGGCATCGGGATAAACTTCAGGGCCGGGATGCCGCGCTCGTAGTTGGTGAGCAGGCTGTAGATGATGAGGCCGGCGCCAAGCACCATCGGCACGATGACAGCCGCACCGCCGACGGAGTAGAAATTGAAGACGAAGGGAGCCGCGATCAGAAGAACGCCGCCAACATAGTCGAAAATGCCATGCAACCATGTCGGGACAAAACGAATACTATTCATAAGTTCTGTGTCCTTTCTTTCCGGCTTTTGTGCAAAAGCCGACGAGTCTGTGTTACGATAGGTAGTGAGGAAAGCCGCGCATCCGGCGAGGGCTTTCACGTTTTTACTGGTGTATGTACGGGCTGAAAAACGTTCTGGATCACAGGCAAAGGATCATTTGTATGTCATTGTGTGTCATGAGCTATAACATTCTGCGTGGAGGTGATGATCGCCTGCCGCTCATTCGAGATGTCGTGAAAGGGCAAAATCCTGATGTGCTGGCGCTGGTGGAGGCAAACAGCCGGGCCAACGCGGAGCAACTGGCGCGAGAACTGGATATGCACCTGACCTTCGGTGAGGGCAACAGCGAGTTTCATATCGCGTGGCTGAGCCACATGCCGGTGGTGCGGGCGCAGGTGTACCGGCCTGCCGCGATGCAGAAGCTGATGCTGGAAATAGAGATACAGTGGCAGGGTGTGCCATTATACCTGTTCGCGACGCATCTCTCCGCCGGACGAGATCGGCAGGGCAATGAACGCCGCATGGCAGAGATAAAGGATGTGCTGGATATCACGCGGCAGGTGGAGGGCAGGCCCAATCTGCTGGTTGGCGATTTCAATGCCATCGCCCCGTCCGATACAGTTGGCCCTGGACCCGACATTATCAAAGATAACACGCCGCCAGATATCGCTTTCTCGCGCGATGTCATCAATCTTGTGCTGGGCGATGACTATACCGATTGCTACCGCGCCATGCATCCCACAACGCCGGGCTATACCTACAAGCTGCCCCTGCCGCCCTGGCTGCGGCTCGATTACATTTTTGCCTCGCCGGAAATGGCCCCCCTGCTCTGCGCCAGCAATGTCGTCTCCAGCGAGACGGCCAGCAAGGCTTCCGATCACCTGCCCGTCTGGGCCGAGTTTCGCTAACCCCCCGCGTCATGCTGAAACGTCCGCATGTGCCAGATGAGGAGTTCCATGCTCAGATGCTTCGCTGCGTTCAGCATGACACCTGGAACGCTGCTAGCGCGAAGGAGGAGAGGCGTAAAAATACTCCGAAGGGGTCGTGTTCTGAATGTGAACAATCACATCAAACCACTGGCTGAGCCGGGCCGGGGTCGAGAGGTCCTGGCCGCCCAGGCCATAGAGGAGAAAGATGGAGGAACTCTGAGCCCAGTTGCGTACCGCGCCAGCCGGCATGGTACGCAGGTCAAGCATGTAGAGAGGGAGACCAGCCTGCCCAAGCGTGTAGTTACAGGTATTCGAGGCCGGGGGAGCAATGGCCTGAACCCTGTTCGATGGGTAGATGCCGTAGGTTCTGTAGCTCCCCTGAGAGAGAGTCGTACCTATGGGAAGGTAGCTCTGATGGTAGAAGGCCCGCAACTCGCCTCCCATATTTCGCCCGTCCTGAGTTTCATAGGCGGTATTGTTGGCAATATGGACATCGTGCGCCCAGACCAGTAATTCAGGGTGAACACCGGCATCGTGCTGGTATATCCACTCCACGTTTTCGGCCATGAAGGTATCGCGCTGATAGTAATGCGCGAGAAACTCAGCCGAGGTGGTAGCATTGAGGTAGGTGGCCGTCTCGACAATCACGCGCGCATTCTGGAGGGCAAGCGCGAACTGCCGGGGTGAGGATGCATTGCTATATCGCTGCTGTCGGCTTTGCAAGAGATCATAGACCTGCTGTGCCTGGACCAGATACTGCTGTTTCGTCGATGCAGCTAAGCGGTAGTAGCTCGAAGCGGACCCGACGCCACTGGCAATAAGCGGTTTATAGAGGTTGTCAACCAGCGCGCTTTGGTGAGGATCGACTTTTTGCACGTAGTTCTCAACGGCGTCGAAGTCATCCTGGTCGAACGCCTGCATATCCATGCCGAGAAAATGGATTTTGACGGTATGAACAGGATCAGCGTTATAGGCGCGCAACCACGCAAAGAGCTGCTCGTACTCCCGCGTTTGCCAGGAACCAAAGAGTGTCTCGGTCATGATCGTCTTGAGATCCCCTGGCCCACCGTTGATGTAAGTATCAAGGAGTTGTGAGCTTCCCCAGTCGTTCTCCATCACCAGGGTGGTGAAACCCATATCGCTGATCAAAAACTCAACGAGACGGGCCTTCATCTCAATGAATTCATGGGTGCCGTGTGTTTCTTCACCCAGGCCAACAATACTGGCAGTACCCACGATCTGCTTGAGCGGTGCAAGGTCTGCGCTGGAACCGCCCGGAGTGGTAGTTCTGAGCGGAATAGCATGTTGTTGTATCCAACGAATCACGGGATTAGCACTGAACGCTGTCGTCTTTGTCGAAGAACTCGACTGCGTACAGGCGACCAGAGTTATGAGAAGAAGGATAAAAAGAAGAGGGGTGCGACGAAAACCAGGATTGTTGGCAGACATAAACAGACTCCTTGTTCATCGCCGTTCTGGCACAGAGCGACTCGATACGCTGCAATGAAAAACACAACGTTCAGGAGAAGTATACCAGATGGAAAGTAGTTTTTCCAGGCGGCATTTCTTGTGTAAGAGCAGAAATTTTCTTATGTAAGAGGCGGGAGAATCTTCTCTGCAACGGGTGTGCAGGGTGAAAATGCGGAGGATGTTCCGCTCAGAAGAATATCGAAGAGGATAAGGAAGATGAAGTAACAGGAAAGGGGAAATGAAGGAGGCAGGTGTATACTGATACTGGTGGTGGTGATCGAACGGGTGCCAGTTTGCGTTGTTGAGCCTTGCTCCGGCTCTTGTTGTTGAGCGGAAGCGGACGGAGGGCGTGGTTGCCGTTGAGCCTTGCTCCGGCACGGCGCCGTCTGCTGCTCCGACAGGAAGCTGTTGTAGCTGTGTTCCAACCAAATACGATCATCGCCGCCACCACCCACACCCCTGCGAACCACGCCACCCGCCCCGCCCCAGGCCACCTCTGGCGGCTTGCCTGGGGCGAAGTGGGGCAGGGATACATAGGCGTTAACTGAAAGCCGCCGCAGGCCACCCGCAAGGGGTGGCCTGCCTGGCCTTCGCACGGCCTTCAGTTAACGCCTATGGGGCAGGGATCTATGCCTCTTCCATGCTTTCCTCGGCCTCTACAGGCTCATCGGCGATGATGGTCGGATCGATGATGGCGATGTCAAGGTTGCCATCGATGGCTTTAACCTGGACGAGGCCGTGTTCGGGGATGTTGCCGAGCAGGATACGCAGGCTGAGCGGGACGGTGAGCAGGCGTTCGATGGCGCGGCGTAGCGGGCGCGCGCCCTGCGTCTGGCTGAAGCCTTCTCTACAAAGAAGGTCAATGGCGCTATCGTCGGCCTGCAGGGTGAGGCCCTGTTCGAGCAGGCGGGTGGCCAGTTCGTTCATTTGCAGACGAGTAATCGCTCGCGCCTGCTCCTCGCTGAGCGGGTGGAAGATGACGACCTCGTCGACGCGGTTGAGAAACTCCGGGCGGAAGGTCTGGCGCAGGCGTTCGAGCAAGCGCTCGCGCTGCATCTCTTCGGCGGTGCCTTTGATGGTGGCGCGGAATCCGCTGGGGACGGAGCGACCCAGCATGTCGGTGCCGACATTGGAGGTCATGATCCAGATGGCGTGCTGCGCATCGACGGTATGGCCCTGCGCATCGGTCAGGCGGCCGGCATCGAAGACTTGCAGGAAGAGATCGAAGACTTCGGGATGGGCCTTTTCCACCTCGTCGAGCAGGACGACGCAGTGCGGGCGGCGGCGCAGTTTGCCGGTGAGCTGGCCTTCCTGGTCATAGCCAACATAGCCGGGAGGCGCGCCGATCATACGCGAGACGGCATGCTTCTCCATGTATTCGGACATATCGACGCGGATCAGGTGTTCATCGGAACCGAAGACTTCGGCGGCCAGGGCGCGGGCGAGTTCGGTCTTGCCCACACCGGTCGGCCCCAGGAAGAGGAAGACGCCTGATGGACGATGGCGCGGCTTCAACCCGGCTCGCGCTACCTGGATCGCCTGCGCCACACGCCTGATAGCTTCGTCCTGACCGATGACTCGCGCCTTGAGACGCGCTTCGAGGTTGAGCAGGCGGTCGCGCTCCTCACGGCCCGGCGCTTGCACGGGAATGCCGGTACGCGCGGAGATGACTTCCGCGATCATGGCGGGTACGATCACCGGCGGCTGCCCCACCTCATCGCGATCATCCTGCTCCGGGGATTCGTCTTCGATGGAGAAGACGCGGGCGCGGGAACAGGCTTCGTCGAGGACGCTGCAAGCTTTGTCGGGCAGGCGCAGATTGGGCAGGTATTGCACGGAGAGATGCACGGCGGCATGCAGCGCCTCGTTTGTGATGATGACGTGGTGATGGTCCTCGTAGAGGCTGCGCATACCGGTCAGGATTTCCAGGGCCTCGTCCGCTGTTGGTTCCTCAATCATAATCGGGCGCAGGCGGCGTTCCATGGCCGCGTCCTTCTCGATGGTGCGATACTCCTGCGGCGTGGTCGCGCCGATGCAGCGCAGGCGGCCACCGGCGAGGGCAGGTTTGAGAATACCGGCAGCGTCAATGCTGCCATCAGCGGCGCGACCCGTGCCGATGAGCAGGTGCATCTCATCAATGAAGAGGATAATGTTGCCGCTGCCCTCGGCCTCTTCCAGCACCTTCAGCAGGCGTTCTTCAAACTCGCCCCGGTACTTGGTGCCGGCCACGAGCGAACTGGCGGAGAGTTCGATCAGGCGTTTACCGCGCAGTTCCGGCGGCACCCTGCCATCGACGATGCGCTGGGCCAGGCCGCCGATAATGGTGGTCTTGCCCACGCCGGACTCTCCGATGAGGATGGGGTTGTTGCGGTCCTTGAGCATGAGCGTCTGGATAAGCTGGCGCAGTTCTTTCTCACGGCCCACCAGAGGCGTCAACTGCTTCTGGCTCGCCTGCTTCGTCAGGTCGCGGCCCAGCCGTTCCAGCGTTGACGTGCCGCCGCTCTTTGAGCCGCTATCGACACTGAGGCCGGTTGGCATTTCAACAGGGGAGGCAATGGGATCGGCGCTGACCGAGGGAACGAGTTCCAGCAGGGCATGGGCGCTGCTGGACAGGCAAAGTTCAATCAGTTGCGCGGGATTGATACCCAGTTTGGTCAGCAGTTCATGAGTAACGCCATCGCCCTCGCTCAAGACGGCCTGCGCGATGGCGCGTTCATCGATGGCGGTGGAACCGGCGTTGAGGGCGAGCCGTTCCGCCGTCTGCAAGATTTCTTTACAGCGGCGCGTCGGCAGGATGGGCGTATCGCTGCTGGCTTTGCCGTTCCCCAGCGCGAGGCGGATCACGTCGCGTACCTGCTTGGGCAGAAAGCCCAGGGTGCGCAGCGCGTCCTGTGTGCAGCCGCCGTCGAGTTTGGTCAGCGCGATGAAGAGGTGAGGCGTGCCAAGATAGTCTTTGCGCATGCGGCGCGCTTCGGCAAGGGCGAGTCCAAGCACCTCTTTCAGAAAGCGGCGATCAAGCACGTTGGAATTGGGGAAAATTGTGGGCATCACCTGGCTGTCATCAACGGCATCGAAACTGGAATCGAAGCTGTGTTCCTTGCTGGCGGCGGAGGCGGTGACGAGGCGTTGCGCGGGGTCGCCATAGAGGAGGAACGAGAGCCAGGAAGCATCTTCCGGCCTCGGCTGGGCCATGCTGACACGCGCGCGGCGCAGGGCCTCGCCCAGGGTGACGCCATCGGCCACTTCCTGATAGAAAAGGGCGGCGAACTCACGGGCGCGGGCAGGGTTGAGGGGCCAGCGACTGACAAGCACGGCCCCGGCCCCGGCGGCGATCAGATTTTCCGCCAGCCGCTCCATTGCCTCTTCCCGCTCTTGCTGACCGGCTGCCGCGTTACCATTGCGACCGCGCCCTTCGTCGCTCTGATAGCTGAGGAAGATGAGCGGGCGTTTTGGCAGGGCCTGAAACAGTTGCTCAATGGCGGCGCTATCCAGCCGCGAGCTACCGGCCAGCATCAGCACCGGCTCACCCCCGGAGGACGAGGCAGGTAGCGGCCCCGCGTAATGCAGCACCTGGGGGTAATCGGCGCTGATACGCATACGCATCTCCAGCTGGTTGGCCTGCTGGCGGTAGAGGATGATACGTGAAATCGATTCGGGCAGGTAGGTGCAGAGCGAAGCGACCTCTTCCTCTGCCGTCGGGTATTCGCCGGTGGGGTTGACGAGGAACAGCACCGACAGCCCGGATGGCTCGCGCCGACCGAGATTCAATTTACGCGACCGGTCCGGCAGGGCCATACGATTGAGTGTGTCGCGCCCGCGATTGACCTGCCGACCGATGCTCAGCGACTGGCAAAGGAAGCGACCGGATTTGCCGCCATCGAAGAGGATTTCCCAGGGAATATCGGGCGTGTTGGTGTTCAGCATCAAGGTGCCATCGAGGCGGCGCAGAGCATCCTGTAAGGCGGGCGGAATCAGAATATCGAACAGGAAACGCCCCAGTTTGGCGGGTGAATCGTTGGGGCTGCTCATTTTCGTCGTCTGCCGCTTCGCGTCACTGAAGGCGAGGGTTTGCATGTATTGTGCGGTTCCTTGCAGGGCGCGGCGCAGTCGCTCAACCGTTTCCGCGTTCAGTTCGGTTACATACTCCTGGCCGCCACGAGCCGGGTTGTCGAGCAGGTCGAGACGAAATCGATAGAGATTGTCGGTTCGTATAATTGTTAGTAGGGCTGGCTGCTCCATAGCTGCTTCTCTTCCACATCTATCCCAGGGGACTTCGACGCTATTACCTCTGTTATGTCACCTGTAACAAAGCGCATAATACTCCTGGCAACAGCCAGTATACGAGTCTTCCTACTGAAGTGTCAATAGGAACGGGACAAACGGGTGAAAAATGTCATGGCAGCAAGGAAACTTCATTATACCCCCGGTTGTGGATAGCAGGTTGCGCTGCTCTGGCCAGCCGAATGGAAGGTGGCGGGCGTGAAGGTCATATCGGTACTCATCAGGTTATCGAAGTGGAGGCCGGGCGTGTTAAGCGTGGCGCAGTCGCCGGGGGTGGGCAGGATGGTCAGGTTCAGTTCCGGGAAGGTGCCGGCCTGGCGCTGGACGAGCAGGGAATAGGGGGCCGCGCTCAGCGGCGGCACGTACCAGGAGAGCGTGACGGTCATGCTACAGTTTTTCGGCACCACCACGAGGCCGCCAAACATGGCGCGCCCCGGCTCGTCGCTGACCATGCTGGTGGGCGGGCCGATGGTGTCCAGCGGCAGCCAGGCGCCGCCGGAGGGGTCAATAGCCGAGGGGGCGGCTGCTCCGGCCTGGTAGAGTCCGGGCGGGCAGAGCAACTGGCCACCGGCATAGACGCCGTTCTGCGGGCAGGCCGGGTAGGGGCCGCCGCAGAGCGGATTGCCCGTGTCAAAGCCGTTGCCCCGGAGAAATTTGCTCTGCGGCGGCACATAGACGCGCACGTAATCCCGGTAGGTATCGTAGCCGTAGACGGGGCCGATCTGCGTGTAGTCCAGGTGCAATTGCAAGATGTGCGTCGCCCCGCCCTGTGCATCGAGCGTGACGGTATCATCCAGGATGGTGCGCACGTATTGCGATGCCTTGCTGGCGCTGATATTGGCCTGCACGACGTAGAGGCCATCGTGGGTGGTTGAGCGGTCCATCTGCGCGGCATCGCCATATTTTTCAAGCAAGCCTTCGACCTGCGGATTGGTGACGTAGACCTGCAAATCTTTCGTCTTGAGATCATGCAACAGTTCGCGCCCGATGGCGATCAGTTCGTCCGGCGGCGACTGGCGCACTTTAGTGATGATGAGCTGAGCCAGCAAGGCGGTGAAACGTTTGCGGTCGGAGGTCGAGGTAACGCCGGGCTGTGTCACAATCTGCTTGTAGATGCCGGCGTTATCCTGCTGGTAGTAATGCAGGCGTTGCTCCAGATTCTGGGCGGTAATCACGTCATGATAGGCGGGAACCTGGATGGGGCCGATGATTTGCAGGATGTGTTCGAGCAGGAAGGGCGTGAAGACGATAAGGCCATCGACCTGCTGGCCCACCTCGTATTTGTAGAGATTGATGGCCATTTGCGCGGAGGTGGGGAAATCGGCGGAAAGGTTGGAGTCGCGCAGGCCCCAGTTGGCGAAGGGCCACCAGGAGCGATACGGCACTGGCGGCACTTTGCCCAGGGTGGGGCTGTTGTCTGTATACTCGACCAGGGAGATGTCGCGCAGCGAGAAGGGGGCGATACGCCCGCCGCTGATCTGCAACTGGCCATACTGGCCGGTAAAGCCGCCGGTCGGGCGCAATTCGGCGCGGTCCATCGTCTGCACAAGGAAGGTGCGCGGGCTGTCCACGCCGAGCAGCCAGCCTGCGGCGCCCAGCAGGTCATGCACCTGCTTCAGATCGGCTTCGGCCTGCGGCAGCGCCTGTAACAATTGCGCAAACTCGCCGCGCTCCTTCGCGCTGACGGGCAGTGAGTCCAGCGACAGCCCGCGAGACTGAGCCTGGATATCGGAGAGTTCCGGCAGAATAGTATCAATCGTCTGGCCGATCAGGTTCAGCGTGGCGGGTGTGACCAGCGGTGTTTGCGAGGCGCTGAGCAGGGAACCGTGCAACGCCGGAGCCAGTGTCTGAGCGGTAGAGACAAGCTGCTGGCCGATCTTCGTCACGTCGATGCCGATCTGGCTGGCGGCGCGGGCGCTTCTCACCTGCGTCTGCAATTGTGGCGCGTATTGTGTGACCGTCCGAATCAGGCTCGTATGATCAAGGGTATATTGCACCTGCTGGAAATCCTGCTGCGCGGCTGCCAGTTCCTTTTGCGTCTTCTGCAATTTGCCGGTATCCAGAAAGCCGGAGGGATGCGCTTTGACGCCGTTAAAAATGGTTTTGACGTTGAGCAGGTGCTGCACGCCCCCATAGGCTTCGCTGCGCAGGGCGCTGTATGTCTGGTAGGCATTCCAGCCAGAGAAGGCCGCGATAATGCCGCCGGGCAGCAGAGTCGCGAGTAGCACAATCAGCAAAATCAGCGAGACCAGTTTGCGCCGTTTTGAACGCGGGCGGCGCAGCCATGAGGGTCGCAATTGTCGCGTCACTGCAATAGCTGGCACTTCCGTATCGGGGCCGCTCTCCAGCATTTCAGCATCCGGGCCTGCTTGAGCGGCAGCGCCCGGCAAATCTGTATTCGTCTCAGCATCACTCGCGGCAACCGGAGCTTCAGTAGCAGAATCGAGAACTACAGGAGCATCCACCGCATCAGGAACAGAACTGATCTTAGCAGAATGAGAGCTAGATGAACCGGTCTCAGACATACAGTTACCTCAAATACGGAAAGTCATTGTACAGCATAGAGATAGACCCCTTTATTAGTACAGTACGTTTGAACGGGCCCCCCCGTTTCTTTTCTGGCCGCCAACGGCGTACTTTCTGTTTTATTATAGCGAATTGTACCCAATCATGTTATATCATGTGTCGGCGGCAACCGTCCAGTGATCGGCGCTCTTTCTCAAGTGCCAGCAGCCGGTTATTCCCTTCAGGGGAGTGGCGCGTATTAAAGACAGAGGTAATGTTCATTGAGCCGTGAGAAAAAGGAGAAGTATATGGACCTGGTATGGAAGGTGAAAGAGGGAAGCGCCGTCAAGCTGAAGGATTACGAGCCGGGCTTTACTAACGGCTATAGCAGCCATGAGGAGGCGAAAGCGGATCTGGAGTCGCTCAGCAAGGAGCTAAGCGAGCTACAGGAACTGTTGGCGGCGGCGGCACACAATAGCCTGCTGATTATTTTGCAGGGTATGGATACGAGCGGGAAGGATGGCACGATTCGCCATGTTTTTTCCAGCGTCAACCCGCAGGGTTGCCAGGTGCATTCGTTCAAGCAGCCGACACCGGAGGAGCTGGCGCATGATTTCCTCTGGCGCGTCCACCGCGTCACGCCGCCGCTGGGGGTGATGGGTATTTTCAACCGCTCGCAATACGAGGATGTACTGGTTGTACGCGTACATAATCTGGTGCCGGAAGTGGTGTGGAGCAGGCGCTACAAAGAGATTAACCATTTCGAATCGCTGCTGGCGCACAGCGGGACGATCATTCTCAAATTTTTCCTGTACATCAGTAAAGATGAGCAGGAAAAGCGGCTGGAGGAGCGCGAACACAATATCGATAAAGCGTGGAAGATTTCGGCCAGTGACTGGACGGAGCGCAAATACTGGGATGACTACCAGCAGGCTTACGAAGACCTGCTCACGAAATGCAGCACAGACGACGCGCCCTGGTATATTGTCCCGGCCAACCACAAGTGGTATCGCAATCTGGCAGTCGCGCATACTATTGTGCATACGATGCGTCAGTACAAAGAGGACTGGCAGCAAGAACTGGTGGCGCGCGGCCAGCACGAGCTAGAGTTGCTCAAACAGATGAAGGTGCAAAATGCGTAACGGCCTGTTTCAGAGTTTGCGAGTGGGCCGCCCGCGAGCGCGCGTGGGCGGCGGGTAGTAGGCCGGGGTGATGGCGACGATATCGCCAATACGCAGTTGTACTTGCAGGTAGCGATTGCCGGGGCGGTGGTGGCGCGCGAAAAGCATGAGGGCGTGATGGGCGATGATGTCGGATTCGTCGGTGTGGCGTGAGAGCAGCATCTGGCCGCCAGTCGTCTCCTCGGCGTGTGTGACGGCCATCTCTTCGCCTTCTTCGCCCATCACCAGCTTGCGCGTCTCGCGGCGCACCGGGCGGTTGGGCCAGAGCATGAGGGTAACAGTCTGCCCCTTGAGTCGCTGCTCGCGCAGGCGACCACCGAGGTAGTCGGCGAGCCGGTGAATGGCGGCGCAGGTTTCATCGGCATCGGCGAGGTGCGGGAAGCGCACGCGGGCATTCTGGCTCATCGGCGGGGCATCCGGTACAACAAGGCTGCCATCCTGGCCGCAGGCGACTTCATAGAGCCAGCTTCCAAGGCGCCCCAGCCGACGGCGCAGGCCCTCTTCCGTCAAGGTGGCTACCTGGGCAAAGGTCGTAATGCCGAAATCGCGCAGGTGCGCCACCAGTTCGGCCACAGCTACCGAATCGACCTCATCACTCTTGCCTTCTATATCAGGGCGCGAACCGTTGCCGCTATTCGTCGTAGAGGCGCCGGTGCCGTTCTGAGATTCCGCCAGTTCCGGTAGAGCAGCAGGGAGACCGGCGCCGGCAGAGCGAATCTGGAGCAGGAGCGAGAGCGGCAACGTCTGCACAAAAGAGGCTTCACGACCGGTGGGGATATAGAGGACGCCCTGTCGCCCATCCTTACGGCTCAAAAGGGCGGCCAGTTCGGCGATGGCTTTGCCGTTGGCGATGCCGATAAGGGCGGTCAGGCCCAGTTCAGCAATCTCGGCGCACAGCCGCTCGGCCAGCGTCACGGGCGAGTCGAAAGGGATTTCGCAGCCGCGCAGGTCGATGAAGGCATCGGCAATGGGAATGGACTCGATGATGCGCGAGTAGGCGCGGTACCGCTCGCGCAGTTGTTTCAAGACCGGCTGGTAGCGATCATATGAGGCGGGCAGGAAGCGGGTGCGCGGCGCGATGCGATAGGCCCGACGCAGGGGCATGCCGGGACTGATGCCCAGGCGCACAGCGGCAGAGGAGGCATCGATGACGCGCCCCGGCTCATTGGGCCGCCCGGTTCCGGTGCCTACGACAAAGCTCTGGCCGCGTAACGAGGGGTCAAATGCTTCTTCAAGCGTACAATAAAAGTGGCGAATGCGCACATGCATAATGCTCTGCCGCAGGCGCGCCCGCTCGGCGGCACGCGCAGCTTCGCCGCCGGTAGCGACAGGATCGGTGGTATTGAGACCCGCGTACTGGCGAGCAGCGCCGATATCACTCGCCGGTTGCCCACCCTGCGTGGTTGGCGGGGACGCCGATATGGTATTCCAGGGATTGTGTTTCGGGTTATAGGGTTGCATAGGTATCTTTTCTCTTGACAAATGGTTTTATAGATGTGTACGGGGGTTGCCCGGCGCGCTACAATGCTCTCTGCTTCCATCTAATCCAACGCGCAAAGACAGAGGGGTTTGCGCATCTCGCGGGCAAATTTGCGCGCTCCGGCTAATCCGCTCTATCCTCTCATGCATTTTCTTACGTCCGGGGCAAACTGTCAAGAGCGAGCGTTCTGCACATCCATGTAAAGATTTTTCAGTAGTCTTGTGATACAATAGGTATCGATTTCACCGTATTCTTACCTGCTCTGGAGAGCAGAAGCGGTGTGATCGCAGGGCAGAACAGGCAATTTCTGCCGACAATCATTGAAAAAACGAAACATGCTGGCTCTTAAGCCGGCAGGAGGCGACACGTGAAAATAGTGATCCTGGGCTGTGGTCGCGTCGGCGCGACCCTTGCCAACATTATGGATCAGGCGGGTCATAAAGTTTCAGTTATCGATTATAGTAGCGACGCTTTTCAACGCCTGCACTCCGATTTCAGCGGCGAGACAATTGTTGGCAACGGGGTGGATGAAGATATCCTCATCCGGGCCGGTATTCAGAACGCCGATGCATTTGCCGCCGTTACGAACGGGGATAACCGCAACATTATGGCAAGCCAGATCGCGAAAGACATCTTCCACGTTAAAAAAGTGGTATGTCGCATTTATGATCCTATCCGCGAAAGCACCTATCGTGACCTGGGACTGGAGACCATCTGCCCAACCGTGATCGGGGCGGAGATGATATCTCAGGCATTGCTGGGGAAAGCGCCTGCAATCCCAACACTACCGGAAATATCGGCGGGGCTGGCGACCGAGAAAAGAAGTTCGGGAAGAGAAGGATAGAGGCATCGTTATGTATATAATTATCGGTGGTGGTGGCGATATCGGCTACTATCTGACGAAAACCCTGCTGGGACAGGGGCATGAAGTGCTTTTGCTGGAAAAGAATCCTGTCCGTTACCAGAGTTTGAGCGAGGAACTGGGGCAGGCGGTGATGCGCGGTGATGCCTGCGAAGCGAGAACGCTGGCCGAGGTGGGCGCGAACCGGGCCGATGTGGTGATCGCGGTGACAGGCGAAGATGAAGACAACCTGGTGATCTGCCAGATGGCCAAACGCCGCTTCAATGTGGGCCGCACGATTGCTCGACTCAATAACCCGAAGCATGAGCAAATTTTCCAGAAGCTGGGCATCGATTCAACTGTCAGCCCGACCAGAACAATACTCTCTCTGATCGAACTCGAACTCTCCAGCGCAAATTTCGTGCCGATTATGACGCTCAAACGCGCCGGCTTAGATATTATCGAGATGCGCATTTCTCCGGATTCACCGGTTGCGGGCAAGCTGCTGCGCCAGATCAACCTGCCAACGAACGCCAGCATCGCCCTGATTATTCGTGACTCACAGCATATCTTTCCCACAGCCGAGACGCGCATTCTGGCCGACGATGAGGTCTACGCGCTCGTCGGGCGCGATGAAGAAGAGGCCCTGCGCAAAGCCCTGGGGGCCATCAGCTAAGAGACGGTCGCCGCAGAGGAGCCGACCCCCCCACAGGCGCGCCCCCAGACGAGCAGGCCAGCCGCAAGGGCTGGCCTGGACCGCGCTTGCGGCGGCAGCTAATCTACCATAGAGATTACGGGCGAGGTGGCATCTCCTGATGAGTGATCTCCGTCCTGGTATCATCGGCTATTCCTGCATCATCGTCGGGCTGTTTGCCGGTGTCATTGTTGTCACCGTCATCGTCATTGCTATGATCGGGAGAGATTTTGGGCGGTCGGTAACGGCGCTGGCGGGTGCGCAGGCGCAGGAGTTTGCCGGTCGGGGTGCCGAGCGTCCAGGCTTTGCGCCTGCGTGCCAGGATTTGCTCGGCAGTCTCGCCGCGCAGCGAGCGGTAGAAACTGGCAATCACTACCCAGGCGGTCGCGACCAGCGGCGTCGCCAGCAGCGCGCCAAAAGCGCCGAATAGTTGCGCACCGATAATCAGAGCCAGGATGGAGGCGACCGGGTGCAGACCAACGGCATGGCCGACGATGCGCGGGCCGAGGATATTGTTCTCAATCATCTGGATACAGATGAAATAGGCCAGGACGTAAAAGGTGCGGGGGAAAGGGTCTGGAAGGAGCAGCGAGATCAGAATGGCGGGGATAGAGGCCAGCGTGGGGCCAACCATCGGGATTGTTTCAAACAAGAAGGCCAGCGCGCCGATGATCAGCGCGTAATCCTTCAAGCCGATGAACGGCAGCAAACAACCTATGCCGGACAACAGGCCAATAATCACAGCCAGTACCAACTGGCCGCGCAGGTAGTTGCCGACAACGCGGTTAAGCGCGTTCTCAAAGAGCAGTACATGGGGCATTGCCCGCTGCGGCACCAGGCTGATGATGCTATCACGAATGCGCTTCCCATCCATTGTCATATAGAAGCTAATCATCACTACCAGGAAAATATTAAGAATAGCATCCGTGATCGAAAAGAGGATATTGAGCGCGTTGGCCGCCAGCGCCTGCGCAAAATTAATGGCTTCGGTGCGAATCTGGCTGAGCGCGTCATCGATATTGGTCTGCGGAATGCCCTCTTTCAGCAGAAACTTCACCACCGAATTGTAGGTGTCTGGCAGGTTGATAAAGTACGTTTGCACAGTATTCGACAGCGCCTCTACCTGCTTGATAAATGAGAAGGCAAGCGCATAGACAATGCCGCCCAGCACGACGAGAACAATAATATAGACCAGCGCGGTGGCGAGCAAACGCGGCATATACTTTGAGAGGTAGTTGGCAGCCGGGGTAATCAAAAAGGCGACGCCCATGCCGAGCAGCAGCAAGACAATCGCGTGTAGAAACTCGCCCAGAAATGACGAAACGGCCCAGATAATGATGCCCACACAGATGACCGAGATGAGAATATCGCGTACCCGTTGCCAGTTGATTTGTTCCATGCTGTCCGCCTCGTTTTTCTTTCGTTGAAGCACATCTCTTTCCAGTATACAAGATTATATTGTGGCAGGTTTCTTTCCAAAGTACAAGTACGTATTTCTACCAGAAAGAACGCGAGCGGCGATGAAACTTTTTGTAATCGGGTAACGTCATGGTAAATGAAAGATGCGGGGAAACATATTTCACCGGGTAAGGCGTCCCACGTCTATCTTTATGTCATCGCCCCATCTGGCACAGGCGTTAATCAATAGCAGGACATTCGTCTACTATTACGATGAGAACACAACCTTATCCGTTACTCTAAATAGAAGAACAATCGGAAAGAGGACATATCGTATGGATGCAGCAGTTCCAATGACAGCAACCGGGCTGGCCCTGATCTGGCCCCTGCTCGGCTTTCTTTTCATCTGGATGATTCTTTTTGGCGTACTTGCCTTCCGGCCAGAGCGTGCAAAGCAGAACACGCACGAAGGCGCAATGCTTCAAGCCGGGGGAGTGCATCCACCTTCCGCTCCGGCAATGCTGCATATCATCAGCACCCCCTCGGCCCCCGGCAGCACACTCGCTCCGCGCAATGCAGCCAATGTAGACGGCACCATCGGCTCATCCGACCATGATTTCTCTCATGCTGATTGAGAAATGCTGATTGAGAATAGAGTATCGCGCTGGTAGGCCACCCGCAAGGGGTGGCCTACCAGCGGCTCCGCTGGCTCGCCGCGCTTACACCTTCTTACGTTCACATCTATGAAAACCTCAACCGGTAGGTGCGGGGCGAAATTCTGTTCCGGTATTGAGAAAGATAAAGTGGCTGCCCTGCACATTGACAATCATATCAATCTTCCCGTCGCCATTCACATCCTGGAAGGTGAGTGTCACCGGCGCGAGGTTCTGCCCCGGCCCGATTAAGTGAGGCCCCATATATATTTTTACCTTCGTGGCGTCACCGCCAGGAAATTCAATGATCTCCACCTGGCCGCGCAGGTTAATGGCAATAAAATGGCTTGGATTGGATGGAGAATCATTGTGGCCCACCATCTGATCGACCTGGTAGGTGCGCGGGCGTCCGTAATGCCAGTCATCCTGGGTGACCTGCCACCAGTTCGCCACCGTTGTCAGAAGCACCCAGCCAATCAGCATGGTCAACATGGCAAGGCCTACAAAGAACAGCCAGTGAAAACGACGCGGTCGCCCGGGCTGCTCGCTGTCGAAGCCACCGGCTTTTGCGGGGTTGACCCGCTGGCGGCGCGTAGAGCCGGTGGAAACGGTGGGAATGCCGACCTGCGTGGCGCGGCGCGGCACGCTGCTGGCCCGCCCGATTCCCTGATACACGCCTGTTGTCTGCACATCGCCGGATACGCGCCCGGCATTGCCTTTCACATCGGAACGAACATGGTAGCGACGCACGCTGGTAGGCAGGCGTTCAGGTTCGGCGTCATCAAACCCGTACAGATCGTCCTCGAAATCATCCTCATCGTCCGTATCGCCGCCAGGACCCATATACACATCGCTTACCCGCGACTGGCGCGGCGGAATTTTACTCTGCTGTTGCAAATGCTGCCGCTGCATACGACTCTGATCCACGTCGTCACCTCCTCTCAATAGAAAATTTGTTCCAGTTGGAACAAGTATACACTGCCTTGCGGCCATTATGCAAGGGGAAAAAGTGAAATCTGGGGGCAATTCTGGACAGATTTTCTAAATATCTTCGCTTGTCTCTCATTTCTGCACGAGATATACTGTCGGCAGGACGTATTTCTCACCACTGTTCGCAACTGGTTCACTCACCAGTCTCTGCTAGCAAAGGATTTTTCTATGACCCTGGCACTGACAAACGGCATTTTGATCGATGGTCGCGGCAACGAGCCGCAGGAAGGCATGACCATCCTTATTGAGGACGAGCGCATCAGCCGCGTTGGCCGCGACGGGCAGGTGCAGATTCCGCGGGGAGCTACCGTGATCGACGCGCAGGGCGGTAGTATCTTGCCCGGCCTCATTGACACCCATGTTCACTTCATGCTGGAATACCCGGACGTGTTGCGCGGCCTGCTCACGCCGCCATCGCTGGGCCTGCTGCAAGCCATTCCGCGTATGCGCGCTACGCTGGAAGCGGGCGTGACGACGATTCGCGATGCGGGCGGCTCGCCTGCCGGACTCAAGATGGCCGTCGAGCGCGGCATTGTGGCGGGGCCGCGCATGCAGGTTGCCGTCTCCATCATCTCGCAGACGGGCGGTCACGGCGACGGCTACTATCCCTGCTGTGTCGATATCGGCATGTTCGGCATCAACCTGCCCGATGTGCCTCACACTGTCGTCGATGGCGTCGAGGCCGTGCGCAAGGCAACTCGCGAAATCCTGCGGGCGGGCGCGGACTGGATCAAGCTGGCAACCAGCGGCGGCGTCCTCTCCACAGCAGACGCCCCCACCTCCTCGCAACTGACCATCGAAGAGATCAGTACCGCCGTCTACGAAGCGGCGGCGCAGGAGAAACGCTGCATGGCCCACGCGCAGGGGACGCAGGGCATCAAAAACGCCATCCTGGCCGGCGTGGCCTCCATCGAGCATGGCGTCTACCTCACCGACGAACTGGTCGACCTCATGCTTGAACGCGATGTCTGGCTTGTTCCCACCCTGGTTGCCCCGCTCGCCGTCGTCGATTTCTCACGCGAACATCCCGAAATCCTGCCCCCTATGATGGCCGCCAAAGCCATCAGCGTCGTCAAAGACCATCAGCAGAGCTTCCGTAAAGCGGTAGAGGCAGGCGTCAAGATCGCGATGGGAACCGATTCCGGGGTTGGCAAACACGGCGAAAACGGCTACGAACTGCAACTGATGGTCGAAAATGGTATGACGCCCATGCAGGCCATCCTCGCCAGCACAGCCCGCGCGGCAGAGCTGCTGCACCTCGATAAGCAGCTCGGCACCATCGAAGAGGGCAAGCTCGCCGACATCATTATCGTCTCCGGCAACGTCCTCAGCGACATCAAGCAAATCGCCAGCGCGGACAACGTCAAACTCGTTCTCAAAGGCGGCAAAGCTGCGAAGAACACGCTTGAGGCAAAGGTACCGGTTCAGCTTCCCGCCCACTAGCAAATATTCTTGCTACCGGGTATAATAACGCCAGATCAGAGGGCAGGGAGGCACCGAACCATGAGTACAGCACCACGCCTGGAGGCAAGAGTAACTGCACTGGAACGCCGACAGATCATGCTAGATGCACACGTCGTAGAACTATCCGAGGATACAGCAACGAGCATTAAAGATCTGTCTGATGATATGAAAGCCAGCTTCAAACAACTGGCAGAATATCAAATTAAGACAGAACAACAACTGGAAGCACACTTTAACCTCATAGACACTCGCTTTAATCAGGTTGAGACTCGCCTTGACCGGGTTGAGGGCCGCCTTGACCAGGTTGAGGCTCGTCTTGACCGGGTTGAGGCTCGTCTTGACCAGATGGACGCTCGTCTTGACCGGGTTGAGGCTCATCTTGGCCAGATGGACGCTCGTCTTGACCGGGTTGAGGCTCGTCTTGGCCAGATGGACGCTCGCTTTGATACCGTAGAGAGGCTACTTACTCAGGTTCTTGAGCGACTACCTGAAGCGTCTTAGCCAACTCTGTGAGATCAAATCAAAAGCCCGTTCCTGACGCGATAGGAACGGGCTTTTGATTACTTTTTCTTCCCGAAAAACGCTGCTTGCGATTCCAGCTGCTGCTTCACTTTCCTGTAATTCTTGAGCAAACTCTCAATCTTTGCTTTATTCCCTCCTATGAGCTTCAGAACAGCGGCCATTGGCGTTATCCTTCTCTTCTGTCTTCAAGTCTATTTGTGGCTATAAGAAAATCGATATTGATACAGTCTTTTACCGGTCATTGATGAAAATATATATCATTTTCCGGCAAATTGCCAGAGCTTTTCGTACTGACATGATAGTGATATGCTATTTTCATGCCGTTCTGTCGGATTTTTCACCGTTATTCAGAGATAGAACCATGAGCGAGACACAACCAGCTGGCAATCTTCGCCTGACCATCGAGCTTGTACCGGAAACGTGCTGGTACAGTAATATGCGCAAGGTGCTTTCGCGGGCGCAGTGGGACAAACTGCGCAAGCAGGTCTACGCTGACTATAACCACCGTTGCGGTATCTGTGGCGCGGCGGGCAAGCTCGAATGCCACGAAATCTGGCGCTACGACGACGAGCAGCATATCCAGAGCCTGCAAGGCTTCATAGCACTCTGCGAATGGTGCCATCATGTCAAACACATCGGCCTCTCCGGCCTGCTCGCCGGTCAAGGCAAACTCGACTACGATAAGGTTATCGCCCACTTCATGCAGGTCAATGGTTGCGATGGAGAAACCTTTGAGCAGCACCGCAAAGAGGCATTCGCGCAATGGAGAGAACGTTCAAAACACGAGTGGGTGACGGAACTGGGGGAATACAAGCCCTGAAAATGGCTCTTCCGAGTGCGGGTTGTGTTTGAGTTCGGCGGGGCCATGCTGGCGTACAATCAGTTTCTGGCTCTGCCCATCAGAACGCGCAAGCTCAAAGGCCGTCACCTGCGCGGAGACACCACCTTTTAGCTTCCACGCACGCAGGAGCTTGCTTTGTGGGTCAATTTTCTGGATGATTTGCTCAAACGGTGTGTTGCCGTTCATGGTCGTTTCTTCCCCGCCACATTCCAGTAGACCCAGGCGTCGAGCATGGCGCGGAGGCTGCCGACGAGGCCGAGAAAGAGAGCGAGCAGGATGATGGTGAGCAGGGGCTGGCCGAGGTGGAAGATGAAGAGGCTGGAGCCGGAGAGGATGGGGCCAAGCAGAGCGACGAGCAGGAAGGCGGCGACGAAGAGGAAAAGGCCGGCGAGGGCGCTGCTGCGCACGAGGGAGGCCATAGACATTTTCTTTGAGAGCCAGACGGCCATCATGGCACCAGGAGTTGGAGCGCCGATGAGGGCGATGAGGAGCAGGCCGAAGAGACGAGAGAGGGGCGCGCCCTGCACGCCGTGTCCCGACGAGGCAGCGAGGGCGAAGAGCAGGATGATGACAAGCGGCAGCAGGCCGGTGAGCGCACCGACGATGGCTCCGCGCCAGTGGACAGGGGCGACCTCAACCTGTTCGCCTTTCGCATCGACCTGAGCAAGCTGGCGAATGGCGTAGAGATTGCTGAGCAGGAGCAGGACGAAGGCCAGCAGGGGCCGCAGGCCGGTTGCCGGGGCGCCGAAGTTGATGAGCGCGCTACTGGCGACCAGGGCAAGGATGGTAGCGATCAGCGTGCGATAGAAATGTTTCGCGGTGCGGCGCTGGCGCGTGACGGCGGTGAAACCGATGGCGGTGAGGATGAGCAGGTTGACGCCGCTTCCGGCCAGGACGCCGAGGGCGGGCGCGGCGGGGCCAAAGGCTTTTGATCCCAGTAAGAGCAGGAAGACGAGAACCTGCGCCAGCAGCGCAATGATCGCGGCGCTGTAAAAGAACAGGCGCCTGCTGGCATGCAGGGCGGGCGCGTTGGCCGGGCCTGCTCCGGCTGTCCCACTGGCGGGTAGGGGCGGGGCCATGAATTGTCGGTCGGCACCGGACACGAAGTCGTCGAGGTCGATGGGCGGGACCGGGCTGCCGCCGGGCGGCAGGAAGGGATGCTGGCCGCCGGGTCTTGTAGGCGGCAGGCTGCGCTCGGTTGCCGCGTCCCATGGAGAGGCTTGCCCGACCGGTATGGGTGGTGTGTAGCTTCCTATGCCGGCTATCCCCGGTTGGAGCGGTTGCCCGGCGGGCGTGAGGCTGCTGGCAACGGCGACGCGCAGGTCGGTAGCGAGATCAACGGCGCTCTGATAGCGGTCAATCGGCTTCTTTGCCAGGGCCTTCATCACCACCGACTCAACGGCAAGCGGTATGTCTTGTCGGTAGGTGTTCATAGGAGGCACAGACGCATAGGAATGCTGCGAGAGAATGGTGAAGGGGTTGGAGCCGCTGAAGGGGACGGTGTTGGTCAGCATTTCATAGAGAATGATGCCGAGGGAATAGATGTCGGAACGGAAATCCAGTTCGCTGGCGCTGGCCTGTTCCGGCGAGGCATACTCCGCCGTTCCCATAAAGCTGCCCGCGAGCGTGAGTGAGGGCAGGGCGGCCAGGCGCGCGATGCCGAAGTCGCTCAAAAGCAGGCGACCATCCTGGTGGAAGAGCAGGTTGGCGGGCTTAAGGTCGCGATGCACGACGCCGAGGCTGTGCGCGTAGCTGAGGGCGCTGGCGATCTGGTCGATGTAGTTCAGCACGTGGTCGAAGCTGAGATAGTCTCCGGCGCGGCGCATGTCGTCCAGGCGTTCGCGCAGGGTGCCGCCGCGAATGTAGGGCATGACCAGATAGGCCAGAGGCTGGTGATTGACGACGGCCTCTGAATATTCAAAGATCTCCAGAATATTTTTATGTTCCAGCTTCGCCACTGTATCGGCCTCACGCCGGAAGCGGGCCAGGAAAATGCGCTGCTGGTCCGCATCAGCATGCGGCGGGGGAAGCAGGACTTTGACGGCGACAGTACGCACCGGTCGCGCCTGCTGCGCCAGAAAGACGGCGCCCATACCGCCCTGCCCGATCAATCGCTCAATGGTACAGGTACCAAGAGTAATACCTATCAATGCCTGTTCGTCCATGTCCTATCCCCACAGGTCGCCCTGTACTGTCTCTTCCGTCGAACGCTTCTTGCCATAGCCTGGCCTGCGCTCGCGCACCTGCCGTTTGACGGGCGCGGCTTCAACCACGTCCTGCAACCGCTCAGAAGTCGATTCATTCGTGGCGAGCGCGACGGTGGCCGCGAAGATCGACGTGCGATTGATACGCACTTCGGGCCAGAGACTGATAACAGCCTCGATCGTGGCATCTTCACACGTCATAAGCTGCGGCCAGCGTTCCCTGCTCTCGCGCAGGGCATCGACCAGCGACAACGCTCCCCGCTCGCCTATCCATTCTACGAACGAGTGCTTGAGATGTTCCATCCAGCGGATGGCAAAGAGGCCAATGCCGGGAACAAAGGAGATCTCCTCGCTTATCCCGCTCACGATGCGTTCAGAGGCGCGCTGCAACTCTGAGCGGCGGTAGCAGTGCAACACTTCGTAGCAGGCAGGCTCCGGCAACAGACCCTCCGCCAGCACGCGCGCGCGCACGGCCTCCACATCAATCAACGCCACTCTTTCGGCGAAATCGTCGTAACAGGCGTGCAGGACACTGAGGACATCGGTTGCCGAAAGCTGGCCTTCATACCAGACAACGGGGAAGCTGGTGGCGATGGCGGCAAAGGCCTCGCGCGCTTCCACAGGAATAGCCAGCACGATATCACCCCTGTCCTGAAGTTGTTGCAGTTTCTGCACTTTCCGTTCGCGATACGCGGGCGTCCAGAAGCCCAGTATCTCCATATAAATACGACGTGCGGCGCGGGTCAGAGCAAAATCGGGGATGAAAATGCTTTGAATGCCACTGCCTGCCGTGTTCACGCCTGCTTCGAGCAGCAGCGGCTCCGGCTCGCGTTCCAGCCGCCAGCCATCGACGCCCCGGCTGCGTTCGAGGGCGGCAAAGGCTTCGGCGAATAATTGCTCGATGCCGCTATCGAAGGCTCCCGCGCCCTCGCGCTCAGGCTGGCTCTGACGCTGCGTTCCGTCCAGACCGCCGTTTTCCTCATCCGCCGGCGCTGGCAGCAGGTTGAGCAGGCTGGTATCGAGGGTGAAACGATAGGCGCGCTGCGAGAGATGCACAACCGCCGAGGCTTCCAGCAGGGCGCTGACGAGCTTCGCGCTCTTGCGACCCGAACGCCCGCCCTCAATAGCCCGCACCCCTGCCGTGCTGTAGCCGAGCAGGAAGCGGCAGAGACGGGCGAGGCGCAGGCCGTATTGCTGTGGCAGGCCGGTGACATCCTGCGGCCCATAGAGCGTGAGATGGAGCAGGGGAGCCACGCCCGGCAGCGTCGGCTCGTAGGCAAGATCATAGTAAACGCCGAGCTTGCGCGCCAGGAAACAGAGGCGTTTGATGATCGCTCCCAGCCCGCTTTCTGCCGCCATCGCCGCCTGGAAGACGCCGCAATCGATGACGAAATGCACATCTGAGGCGTTGCAGAGCGCGGCCTCGAAGGCCCACTGGTTGTAGAGGGCGGCAACTTCGCGCGCCGTCGGCGGCTGCGCGCTGGTACGCACGAGCAAGGCTTCGTCCTCGCTATCCAGCGCGAGCAGGTATTCCAGGTCGGCGGCTGAGAGGCCAGAGGTGGCGGCAAATGCCTGCAGAGCAGGGGCGCGCCGGTCAGCAGGCAGAAAGCCATGATAGTGTTCGTTCACATAGTGATAGAGCGCAAGGCGCAGCGTGACAGGAGAGGTGATGCCGCCAGCTTCCAGCCGCGTAATGGCCTCGTCTCCTGCCGCCTGCCGCACTACTTCGGCCCACGCGCGCCCCTGCCAGCTATACCACGCGCTCAACGTGGCGTTCAGACAGTTGGCGAGCCGGTAATCGCCCACCAGCGCGCGCACTTCGTCGGGCGAAAACCGTTTCTGTGGCGCGCCGAGCAGCCCTTCATAGTAAGCGATCATGCGCTCGATCTCTGCGTGCAACTCGCCGGGTCGCAAAAAGTGCAGCGACAGCGCGCCACGCTGCACCGTTTTTTTCACTTCCTGCAAACTGAAACGCACACTATCACCTCGTTTCACTCAGTCCCGAACATGTCATGCCGGAAAAACGCCAGCGAGCATAACATATCCGAAGCCACATAGTATTATCTTCACCATTATACAGGAAAAAATGTTCCAGTGCGAGCTTTTTTCTGCTATAATAAGCAGAGCAAGCGGACAGGCAAGTGTAGCTATGTGATGAAACGTGATCGCGTACAACGAACGGCAGGGAAACATCCTGCCTGCCCAACCGGTGAGGCAGGTTAATACCCGATTATCCTATTCGTTTGAGAAGCAAGGGAAAATCTGGTATCGTATTCTTGTGTTCCTGTACACCCGATACTGTTGTTATTTTCTAAGGAAGTAGGCGAAGCATGAGTACAACGCCAGAACGTATCGGCAAATACGAATTGCAGAAACAACTGGGGCGCGGGAGCGTGGGCGAGGTCTGGAAGGGATTTGATCTGCAATTGCGGCGCGATATTGCCATCAAACTCATTCACCCCGATCTGCAATCTGACCCCAACTTTATGACGCGCTTCTCTCAAGAGGGGCAGGCCATCGCTACTTTACAGCACCCGAACATTGTGCAGATTCGTGAAGCCGGTATCACCCGACCGGCAGAATCAGGCGCGGCCACCGCTTATCTGGTTATGGACTATGTTGAAGGGCAAACGCTGGCCGAGTATATCCGCCACAGGGCGCACGACGATAATTTTCCGGCCATTGAGGATATCGCTACGCTCTTCTCAAGTCTGGGTGCGGCGGTCGATTACCTGCACCAGAATGGGGTCATTCATGGCAATATCACCCCGGCCAATATTCTCCTCAAGCAGCAGGGGAGCGCGCAATTTAGCGTCGAAACGCCCATGCTCTCGGATTTCGCCAACGGCAAACTGTTCGGCGAGCATGCGCCTGCCCCGGCCACGCCATTCTATCTCTCGCCGGAGCAGGCAAAAGGCCACCCGGCCATTGCGCAGAGCGATGTGTACGCGCTGGGCGTGATTCTCTACGAACTCTGCACCGGCGTTGTGCCGTTCCGGGGCGAGAGTCCCGTCGCCGTCATGATGCAACATATCAACATCCTGCCAACTCCCCCGGCGCTGATCAATGCCAGTGTGCCGACCCCGCTCTCTGAAGTCATCGTGCGGGCGCTGGCAAAAGACCCGGCCACACGCTATCCCACCGCCTCGCTTTTAGCTGCCGCCATCACCGATGCCTGCCCGCCAGCCGGGGAAGGGCGCAAAGAGGATTTTCAGCGCGCGCTGGCGATGGAACACGCGCGGCGCACGGACAATCTGGGGAGCGAGCGCGCGAATAGCCGTCCTCTGGGGGTAAGCTCTATCCTGGGAGTGCCGGTCAATGCTCCTGTTCCCGGTACCTTCTCAACCCTCACTCCTTCCACCTCGTTCCCGACGCTCTCCACCAGTGCCACCACGACCGGCGCTAGACCGGCGGGAAATAACGGTGCGGCAGAGGCAGGCAGCCGGGTTTCGGCGCCGCTGCCGACAGTGAAACCGGCATCAGCGCCGAGCGGGCCGCTGGCTTCTCCCCCGCTTAGCCCGCGCATTGAACCAAAAACGGGGCCTATCCCGCAGTGGAACGCGCCTGCCGCCGACACGCAGCGTCTCTCGTTTCCCATGTCAGAGAGGCGACCTCCTGCGCCGACCGTCGTCTCCGCGCCTCTGCCGCTGCCACCGCCCGCCTTTCCGCCTGCTGCCCCTTCACTGCATGCCGCCCGGCAGCGCAGTATGCGCCCCTTCTACCTGGTTTCGGCCACCCTGTTGCTCATTCTGGGAATCATTCTCGGCATTGTCATGATAGCTCATCCCGGCGGCAGCTCGCAGCCGGCGGTAGCCCATGCGCTGGTCGGCCATGTCTTCTTCCAGGACGACGCCCTCGGTCACGATGATAGCCTGCATATACAATTGCAGGGCCTGCCCGACCCGGTACAGGGACAGATGTATGCCGCATGGCTTGAACTGCAAAACGGCCAGATCCGCTCTCTCGGTCGCCTGTCATTCACAAACGGCTCCATTAACCAGGTCTATGGCGGTGACAGCAGCCATACCAATCTGGTCTCCATTGCTCAGGGATTTGCTATCACGCTTGAAAACATCGGCTCCTCGCTGCAAGCGCCTGCGGGGGCCATCATCTACGAGGGCCGGTTTGAACAGGTCTCGCTGCCATACATCAAGAATCTGCTCTATCGCCTCTCCGGCTTCCCCGGCAACGAAGGCATCGTCGCCAGCATGCTGGATACGCTCAACTCGATCAATGACAAAACCGGTAGCATTGTCGATACGCTCCAGGGTTCGCGCGACTATGGGCTTGTCTGGCGACAGGCCATTCGCATCATCCAGTTGATCGACGGCTCAAAGTACGCCTCGACGAGCGGCGACCTGCCCGCGAAGGATCCCGGCCTGTTGTCCGCGCCTGTCGGCCTGCTTTCCTCACCCGCTCAAAGCGGCTACCTGGACGCGATCGCGCAACAGGCGAGCAAGATTTACGCGACCAGCCACGACGCGGCAATACGCCAGCACGCGCAAAACATCCAGAACGCCATCACAGACCTGCGCGGCTGGGTACAGAGCATGCGCCAGGACGATATCCAGCTGTTGCACATGCTCGGGCAACCGACCCCTGCGATGTCTGCCACGCCGCCTTCGCCCGCCATGCTCAAACTCGCGTTCCAGTTACAGCAGGCTTCCACCTATGCCTACACGGGCCGCACCATCCCGCCCAACGAAAGCCCGCTGCCCATCCCTGGCTCTGCCGGAGCCACCCAGGCGTACAGCGAAGCCCAGTACCTGGCAACGCTGGACATCAGAAAGGCTTGAAACATTAACACAGGCTACCTGATCCCAGGCCACCGGCCCGCCGCAGGCTACCTGCCGCCGCAGGCCAAGCACCGCCACCGGTCACCGGTTCACAGGTTAGCAGTTTACAGGCCACCGATTTTCAGGCCACCCGCCAGGGGTGGCCCTCTTAGGCGGTAACTTAAGCCCGTGCCAGCGCCAGGCAGGCCACCCGCCAGGGGTGGCCTGCGGCGGCCTTAAGTTAACGCCTATGGGGATGGCCCTACTATATACGCCCCATTCCCTATGCTCGCGCATCTGGTGAACGCCGTATATAGTAGGGCCACCCCTTGCGGGTGGCCGGTGAACCGCGGGCCGATGGCACGGTGGGGTGGCCGGTGAACCGCGGGCCTGCGGTGGCTGCCCGACAATGAACCCTCGATTTGATATTTGTCACCCCTGGTAGCTGGCCCACAATCAACTTTTATTTGCTATCTATGCTTCATCACCCCCCTGTATAGCCGATAATGTCGGTGCCGCCCTGGGTGGGGGCGCTGGTGCCGGTGCCGCTGGTGTTCCAGTATTGCGGGCGTTCGGCAACAAAGGGGGCGTTGTTGGTTGATTGGACGGTCATAGAGACCTGGTCGTCATATTTGCAGCGGCAGGAGACCATGTGCGCGGCGACGATGGCGGTCAGGTCGACCGTTGAGCGCGTGGTGGCGCCTATCTGGATGGAGAAGGTGTAGACCTTGCCGGTGGTGTTGAACAGCGTCACGTTGATGGTTTCCGCGCTGGCAGTCGGATTCTGGACGGTGAGCCATTCGTTGTAGCCGGTAGCGGTGTAGCCTTCTGAGAAACTATAGGCATATTTGCTGGCCGGGCCGGGCTGGCCGAGTATTTCGTTGCCTCCCCGGGCGATGGTGGTGATATTGTTGACAGTGTGATGATACTGGAAGAACATTTCGCGTTCGACGACAATGGGAGCGCCGGTGGCAGAGATATCGGCGGAGACTTCCGGCGTGGCCGTAGAACTGGTTATGCCCTGATTCACATTCCAGATCGTCTGGCTCAGAGCAGTGACGATGAGAGAAGTTGTCTGGCTGGTGCCGTTGGCAAATTCCAGTTTGACGCTGACCGAGGCGGTCGCGGTCGGGTCAAAGTTCGCGATGATCAGATTTTCCTGGTAGTAGGGCTGGTTACTGTTGCCCGTGAAGCCTTCCGCGAACAGCCAGTCGCTGGCGGCAGAGGGAGCGCCCACGATGTCGGCGGCCCCGGAAATGGTTCCGGCTTTGCCCCCATTGATGTTACTGAAGTAGTCGGGCCGCTCCACAGCGACCGGCTGGTCTGAGGTGACGACCGCGCCAACATGCGCAAGCAGGTTCTGCCCGTTGGGCGAGATG
>Ga0209810_1000828_pt1 | contig 56679 bp, 50 predicted proteins | sample Coa_R1_7_FD_187159 | JGI IMG/M metagenome (GOLD analysis project Ga0209810, IMG submission 187159) | Surface soil microbial communities from Centralia Pennsylvania, which are recovering from an underground coalmine fire - Coalmine... | ecosystem: Environmental > Terrestrial > Soil > Unclassified... | reverse complement strand
TCGCTCAACTCGATCACGTACTTGCTCGCCATCGCCTGCAAGATTCGCCACCAACGCTATGACTCCTTCAACGGACCCGAACCGTATTTCGGGGAGCGCTCGCTAGTGCCAGATCCAGCGGGCCAGGTGGATCACCTGCGAGGTCTTCTGCCCGTTGCTCTGGGTCACCGAGACGGTGACCGGCAGGAGGTGGAAGACCCGGTTGTAGCTGAGCAGCATCTGCTCGCCCCGGCGCGAGATCTCCATGTTCTGGAACCCGCCGCTGTCGGGCGCGATGTTGAAGTCGCGCTGGCCGATCACGATGCCGTTGTGGCTGAGCGTGACGTGGCCGGTGCAGTGGGTGACCCCGCCGAAGCACCCCGCCTCGACGCCGATGATCCGGCCGGGGGAGACGAAGCCCTCCCGCCCGAGGAACACCACGTGTGAGACGTGGCCCAGCGCGACCGTCTGGTCGGCGCCATAGGAGGTGCCGCCGTCGCTGGTGGCGACGAGCCGGTAGTGGTAGGTGCTGTTGGGGATCAGGCCGCTGGCGAGCGAGTGGACGCCGACGTTCGAGGTCCCCGACCCGGCGTTCTTCGGGGGGGTGTTGAGCCCGTAGCTGGTGCTCAGCCCGTACTGGAAGAAGAACGTCGTGGCCTTCCCGTTGGGGTTGACCGTCCCGTTCAGCATCGCCGAGCGGTTCTTGACGTTCGACGCGCCGCCCGTCACCACCGACGGCGGCGTCGTGGTGGTGAACGTCTGATCTGCGCCCAGCGCCGTGCCGCCGGCGCTCACCGCCACCAGCCGGTAGTGGTAGGTGGTGCTCGAGGCCAGGCCCGAGAGCGTCGTGCTCACGGACTCGTCGGTCGCGCCCGAGCCGGCGTCAGTGGCCGTCGTCTCGAACCCGTAGTTGGCGGTCGGGCCGTACTCGAAGTAGTACTGCGTCGCCTGGCCGCCCGGGTTGACGGTGCCGGACACCGTCGCTCCGGCCTGCCCGACGCCGCTGGCCGCACCGGTGCTCGCCTGCGGAGCGGGCGAGGGGGCGGGCGGCGTGCCCTGCGTCGTGAACGTCGCATCGCTGCCCACGGAGGTGCCCGCCGAGCTCATGGCGATGATCCGGAAGTGGTAGGTGCTGCCGGAGGCCAGGCCGCTGAGCGTCGCGCTCACCGCCGAGGCGCTCGTACCGGCGCCCGCCGAGGTCAGCGGCGTCTCGTGGCCGTAACCCGCCGTCGGCCCCCACTGAAAGGCGTAGCTGGTCTGCTGGCCATTGGGGTTGACGCTGCCGCTGAGCGTCGCGCCGCTGTCGCTGACGTTGCTCGCCGATCCCGTGCTGACGGACGGTGGCGGGGGCCCGGCGGCCAGCGCCAAGGTCACCGGAATCGCCGCGAGCGCCGAGGCGGCGATCGGCAGCGTGGCTATGCGTGACTTGCGCATGTGCCTCCTTTGGTCGAGGGTTTGTCCTTCGCAACAGCCACGGGAGTGCGGGAGTTGCGAACCACCGGCTGGGTCGTCGGGCTCCTGACCATCACCGCGGCCGATCGCAACCCCGGCCGCCGCCATGTGTTGACATGGACGATGCACTCGCCTTCCCCGGGCGAACGGCGCCCACCGCTGCCCTGCCGGCGGCACCGCCGCGTCGCTCCCGCTCCGGCCGACGGGACGCTCGCCGCCGCCACCCGCTGACGAGCGCTGGACGCGAACCGTACGGCGCGTGGGTTACAACTCTTCCATGACCGCGACAGCATCCGGGCGCCCACGCTCCGACGCGCGCCCGCCATCCGACGGGCGCCGACGGGCCGACCCGCGCGTGATTCGTCGCCGCCGTCTGACCGCGGCAGTCGGAGCGATCCTGCTCGTCGGCGCGGGAATCGCCGGCGTGGTGGCCGCCGTCTCGGGCGGCGCGGACGACCACCTCGTGGCGGTGTTCCCGACGCCCGGCAGCCGGGTGGCTCCGCCCCAGACGCAGATCGTGTTCCGCGGCATGCCCGTGAGCCGGCTAGGGACGGTGGTGGTGCGCGGGTCGCGCACCGGCGTCCACCGCGGCCGCCTGCTCGCCGATTCCGACGGCCGTGGCGGGAGCTTTGTGCCCAACCGGCCGTTCTCGCCGGGCGAGCGGGTGACGGTCCGCCTGCGGGCGCGCCTGCTCGGGCGCCGCCGCGGCTTCAGCTTCACGGTCGCCACCCCCGCCGGCCCGGTTCCCAACGTGCCGCTCGCCGCCGCCTACCGCGCCCCCAACGACGTGCTGACGTTCCACTCGCGGCCCGACCTGGAGCCCGCCGCCGTCGAGGTCACCAAGCGCACCGCCCAGGCCGCCCCGAGCGACATCTTCCTCACCCCGCAGCACGGGCCGGTGCAGAGCGGCCCGATGATCCTCGACCCGACGGGCGAGTTGGTCTGGTTCCACCCGCTGCCGCAGGGCACCGTCGCCGCCGACCTGCAGGTCCAGAGCTACCGGGGCCGGAGCGTGCTCACGTGGTGGCAGGGGTATGAGGGCGCGGGGGTCGGGGTCGGCGAGGACATCGTGTACGACAGCTCCTACCGCCAGCTCGCGGTGGTCCACGCCGCCGACGGGCTGTCGGCCGACCTGCACGAGTTCCTGCTCGAGCCGGGTGGCCGGGCCCTGATCACCGCCTACTACCCGGTCTACTGGGACGCCTCGCCGGTGAAGGGATCGGCGCAGGCGATCGTCCTCGACTCGGTCGTGCAGGAGATCGACGTCCGGACGGGACTGCTCCTGTTCCAGTGGGACAGCCTCGACCACGTGCCGCTCACCTCCAGCTACGAGCCGCTGCCCGGCAGCTCCGGCCAGCCGTACGACTACTTCCACGTCAACTCGATCCAGCCCCAGCCCGACGGCGATCTCGTGATCTCCGCCCGCAACACCTGGGCGGCGTACAGGATCGACCGTCGGACCGGCCGGATCATGTGGACGCTCGGGGGCAAGCGCTCGACGTTCAAGCTCCCGCCGCAGGCCCGCTTCGCCTTCCAGCACCACGTGCGCGTCCACCGGGCCAACGACCACGTCCTCGTCACCGTGTTCGACGACGGCGCCGGGCCGCCCACCGTCCACGACCAGTCGCGTGCGCTCACCCTCCGGCTCGACCGCAAACACAAGACCGTTTCGCTGGTGAAGGTCGACTACCACAGCCCCTCGCTGCTGACCAGCTTCGAGGGAGACGAGCAGGAGCTTCCCGGAGGCGATGAGTTCGTCGGCTGGGGCCAGCAGCCGTACTTCACCGAGTTCAACGCCCGTGGCGATGTGGTGTTCGACGGCCGCTTCGTGGGGGGCAACTCGTCCTACCGCGCCTATCGCTTCCCGTGGAGGGGCACCCCCGCCACAGTCCCCGCGGTGGCGGGGGTCACGACCGGAACCACGACCACGGTGTACGCGAGCTGGAACGGCGCCACCGACGTGGCGCGCTGGCAGGTGCTGACCGGGAACGCGCCCTCCTCCCTGCGCGTGGCGGCCACGCAGCCCAAGCGCGGCTTTGAGACCGCGATCCCGGTCCCCGCCGCGGGCTACGTCGCGGTGCGCGCGCTCGATGCCCACGGCGACGTCCTCTCGACCTCGCCGATCCGGCGGGCGCAGTAGGGCGCGAGATGCGCTCCCCCGGCGACGGCGCCCCCCGGCAGTCGCGGCGCCAGTTTTTGCGCGGCGCCGGCGGTCTTGCCGGCGCCGCCGCGCTCGGCGGGGGCGCGCTCGCGATCGAACGACTGCTCGGGGTCTCCTCGCCCCCGCCGCTGGCCGCGATCCTCGCCGCCGCGCCGCCGAGCCCCGATCGCAACTTCCACTCGCGCCCGGACCTGCACCCGCCCGCGCTCAGCGTCGCCGGCCGAGGTGATCTGGGTCCCGGCTACCTGTTCCTCGGGCCCGGGGCGGTCGGCAAGACGCAGGCGGGTCCCCTGATCGCGGACGGCGACGGCGAGCCGGTGTGGTTCCGGCCGCTGTCGGGCGCCTGGCTGGCCAACTTCCGGGCCTGGAGCCATCTGGGCGAGCAGGTTCTGGCCTGGTGGCAGGGGGTGGTGATCCTTCCCACCGGGTACGGCCGCGGCCACGGCGTGATCGTCGACCAGGCCTACCGCGAGCGGGCCCGGATCCACGCCGCGCGCGGGCGAACCATCGACATGCACGAGCTTCGCCTGACCCCCGAGGGGACCGCGCTCTTCACCTGCTACCCCCGCGCGGTGCGCGCCGACCTCTCGGCCATCGGCGGGCCGCGGAAGGGGCGGGTGCTCGAGTCGATCTTCCAGGAGGTCGACGTCCGCACCGGCCGCCTGCTGCTCGAGTGGCGCAGCCTCGATCACGTGCCGGTGGAGGAGTCCTACCGCCCCCTGGAGGAGCCCTACGACTATTTGCATCTGAACTCCATCGACGTCGCCCCGGACGGGAATCTGCTCGTCTCCGGTCGCCACACCTGGGCGCTGTACAAGCTCGATCGCCGCACAGGCGAGGTGATCTGGCGGCTCGGGGGCAGGCGCACCGACTTCGACGTGCCGGCGGACGCGCGCTTCACCTGGCAGCACGACGCCGAGCACGCCGGCCCGCAGATCCTGACCGTGTTCGACAACGGCACGGACGGGCGCACCCGGAGCGAGTCCTCCTCGCGGGGCATGGTCCTCCGCGTGGACGAGCGGGCCAGGACGGTTCGCCTGGTGCGGGCCTACGAGCGTCCCCAGAGCCTGCAGGCCTCCGCGATGGGGAGCGTGCAGATCCTGCCCGGCGGCGAGGTGCTGGTCGGCTGGGGCGACGATCCGCACACCAGCCAGTTCACCGCCGACGGGAGACTGGTCGCCGACATCCGCATGGCCCCCCACCAGCAGTCCTACCGCGCCTACCGGCTGCCCTGGACCGCACATCCGCACCAACCGCCGACGATCAGGATCGCCCGCGACGCCCGCACGGGCTCCGCGGTCGCCTACGCGAGCTGGAACGGCGCCACCGAGCTCTCGCACTGGCGGCTGGAGGCCGGCTCGAGCCGATCGGAGCTGCACCCGGTGGGCGTCGTCGCGCGCGAGGGCTTTGAGACCCAGATCCCGTTAGGGCCCGCCCATCACCGCTACCTCGCCGCCACCGCGCTCGATGCGGCCGGGCGGCGGCTCGGGCGCTCCGCCGCCGTCCGGATCTGAGGGTGCCGAGGTGGGCGGCCGCGAGGGCCGCGGCCGACCGCCGTGCCGCCCTCCCCACCGCCGGCGATCGCCCCCCGACCGCTCCCGGCCACCTGCGACCGCGCCCGACCGCTCGCGACCGCCCCCCGACGACCCGCCTCAGCCCGCCTGTCGGTAGAGCTGGTCGACGATGTCGTACATCTGCTGCGAGGTCTGGTGCGTGGCCGGGCAGCAGGGCGGCCCGCCGGGGGCGCTGATCCCGATCTCCAGGTGGGGCGCGGCGGAGTTGCCGACATGCCCGCAGCCGACCTCGGCGATCGGCTGGCCCGCCGAGACGTGCGCGCCCACGGGGACGAGTGCCGGGGCGGCATGGCCGTAGTAGACGTAGCGTCCGGCCAGCGGGCCGCTGTCGACCTTGAGCACCGGCGCGTCCGGGCCGAAGCCGTTGATGCCCTCCTGCACGATCGTCCCCGAGGTGATCGCCACCTCAGTGACCTTCGAGCCGCAGGCGTCGCCGACGGTGCCGATGTCGACGCCCTGGTCCTGGCTCCAGCTGGCCGGTGAGACCACCCGCGAGCGGGGCGTGAGGGGAAACACCCATCCTCCGGGAGCGCTCGGCGGGTCGGCGCTGGGGCGGGCGACGGTCCTGCCCTGCGCGACCCAGCTGTGGAGCGTGCCCGCGGTGAGCCTGCCCACGGTGCCGCTGGCCGGGCTCAGGCCGGCGGCGAGCTGAAAGCGGCGCACCGAGCGCTGTGTCTGGGCGCCGAAGCTCCCGTCGCGGCTGGTCGCGATCCCCACCGCGGTCAGCCACGACTGCAGCGTCCGCACGTCCGCGCCGTGGTCTCCCACCCGCAGCACGCGGCCGAACGGAGAGGAGGCGTCGGAGGCCGGCCCGCCGCCGACCCGGCGGCCCTCCCTGACCCAGCGCTGGAGGGTGCTGGCGGTCAGGCGACCGACCGTCCCGCTGGGCGGGCGCAGGCCGGCGGCGAGCTGGAATCGCTGCACGGACCGCCGGGTGGCGGGGCCGAAGCTGCCGTCCGCGGCGGTGGGAATCCCCACACCGGTGAGCCAGCCCTGCAGCGTGCGGACATCGGAGCCGCTGTCGCCGACCCGCAGCACGCGCCCGAATGGCGAGCCGCCCGCCGCCGCGGCGGCGCTCGCGCAGGTGAGCAGGCAGCCCGCGGCGAGCAGGCCGAGCAGCAGAGCGCGGCGCGCGGAGGGGACGCGGCGGGCGGAGGGGACGCGGCGGGCGGGGGGGACGCGGCGCGCGGAGACGAGGGGGACGGGCGGGCGCAGACGTGTGGCGATTGACACGTGACTCGGAGGTCCTGGGGATTCGCGCCTGCGTGCCTGCGGGGTTAGCTGACGGGCTGGCGGCGGCTGGGCCGACGCTCCCCGCGGATCACCGCGGGATTCGCCCCGGGAACGACTTGGGTTCCCCGCTCTCCGGCGTGGCGGCGCAATCGCCGGAGACTCGGCACACCCCCAAACACCGCGACCGCCGAAAGGTTGCGCTCGGGCGCCATGGCCGCCGCAGCGCACCGGCGCCGCGCGGGCGCGGGGCGGAACCTTGGCGGATCACCTCGCGTATACGGAAGGAAATCGCCATCGTTTCGCCGGCCGGCGGCCTCCTGCCTAGACTCCCGAGCGTGCGCACGGACATCCCAGACGGCGATCTCGGCCCCCTCGCCATCGGCACCTGGAGCGGCGGGCGCTACATGCGCTTCGGCGAGCCGCTGGAGGAGGAGCGCTACCTGGCGCTCGTCTCCCCCGACGAGACGATCGACACCGTGATCACCGCCGACGTGTACGGCGCCGGGGAGGCCGACCGGATGCTCGGGCGCGCCCTGGCCCCTCGCCCCCGGGAGAGCTACCGGGTGGTCGGCGCCGTCGGCCACGACTTCTACGCCGGTCAGCGGGACGGCGCCCGGGGGTTTCCCCGCTTCACCGACCCTCGCCTGCGCTCGGCCGACGACTACGCGGCCTACCTGCGGATGGCGACCGAGCGCAGCCTCGAGCGGATCGGAATCGACGGCTTCGACCTGCTGCTGCTTCACAACCCGGACCGGATCGGCTACACCAGCGAGGCGGTGTGGGCGGGGATGGCGGCGCTGCGCGAGGCGGGCCTGACCCGGATGATCGGCGTCGCCCCCGGGCCGGCCAACGGCTTCACCCTCGATTTGATCGGCTGCCTGGAGCGCTTCGGCGAGCTGATCGACTGGGCGATGATCATCCTCGGACCGCTCGAGCCGTGGCCGGGCGAGCTCTGCCTGGGGGCGGCGGAGCGGGCGGGCGTAAGGGTGATCACCCGGGTGGTCGACCACGGAGGGCTGCTGTTCGACGATCTGCTGCCCGGTCAGCCGTTCGCCGCCAACGACCACCGCGGCTTCCGCCCCGCGGGCTGGGTCGAGGCCGGACGGGAGCGGATGGCGGCGATGCGCCCGATCGCCGAGCGCGCCGGCCTCTCGATGATCCAGCTCGCCTGCCAGTGGAACCTCGCCCATCCGGCGGTGCGCTGCGTGGTGCCGACGCTCATCCAGGAGAGCGGCGCCGGAGCCCGTCCGGTCGAGGACAAGCGCGCCGAGCTGGCGGCCCTGCCGCTGGAGCCGCGTCTGACCGAGGAGGACGTCGCGGCGATCCGCGCCGCCGGCGACAACACCGGCTGCATGGCGCTCAAGGGGGCGAGTCCCGAGCACTCCGGCGAGGAGCGGCCGGATCGCTGGGGCCTTGACCCGGGGCTGGACGCGCTCGCGCGCCGCTGGGGCATCGAGCCCGCGCGCGATCTCGTGGAGGCGGCGTCGTGAGCCCCGTGCTGACCGGCGGCTGCAACTGCGGTGCGGTTCGCTTCGAGATCACCGAGCCGCTCTTCGGCGCGCGCTACTGCCACTGCACGCGTTGCCAGCGGCGCACCGGCGCCGCCGCGTCCGCCAACGCGGCGGTGGCGCCGGGGTCCTTCCGCGTCGTCAAGGGCGAGGAGGCGCTGCGGGCCTGGACACCGCCCGACGGCCACGAGAAGTGGTTCTGCGGCGAGTGCGGCTCGGCGATCTTCACGCGCGACCCCCACGACCACTCCAGGACGGGGGTCCGGCTGGGGGCGATCGACGGCGATCCGGGGATCCGCCCCGAGTACCGCCAGTTCGTCGCCTACGCGGCGCCGTGGGAGGAGATCCCCGACGACGGGCTCCCGCGCTACCCGGAGCGCAAGCCGCCGGACTGAGTCTCGGCCGCCTGCTCGTCGCGGACCCAGTCGCGGGTCACCGACAGGTCCTCGACGCCGAGCGGTGTCCATCCGAGCCTTGGCCGAACATATGTTCGCCATGGCCTACGCCGAGCTGCACTGCCACTCCGCCTTCTCGTTTTTGGACGGCGCCTCGCTGCCCGACGAGCTCGCCGCCGCCGCGCTCGAGCTGGGGTATGACGCGCTCGCGCTGACCGACCACAACTCGGTGTCGGGCTCGATGGAGTTCGCGGTCGCGGCGGGCGCGCTCGGCCTGCGCCCGATCCACGGCGCCGAGGTCGACCTCGACGACGGGCGGCACCTGACCCTCCTGGTCGAGGAGGCGCGCGGCTGGGCGAACCTGTGCCGCATCCTCACGCGCGCGCACGCGCGCACGCGCGAGGGGCGGCCGGGATCCCCGCCGGACGCCCCACGGACGCCGCTGCCGACGGTCCTCGAGCACAGCGAGGGGCTGGTCTGCCTGAGCGGGTGCGCGCTGCGCGGCGTGCACGAGGAGGAGACGCTGCGGCGCCTCCTCGACGCCTTCGGGCCCGAGCGCCTGCGCGTCGAGCTCCAGCGCCCGTTCCTCCAGGGAGACCGCGCGCGCAACCGTCGCCTGGAGCGGCTGGCCCGGCGGCTGGGCGTCGCCACCGTGGCCACCGGCAACGTGCACGCCCACGCCCGCGCGCGGGCGCCGCTCCAGGACGCGCTGGTCGCGGTGCGCCTGCACACCACGCTGGACGCCTCGGAGCCGCAGCGCCGCGGCAACCACTCGCACGTCATGGCCTCGCCGGAGGCGATGGCGATGCGCTTCCCCGAGCACCCCGAGGCGGTCGCCGAGACGAGGCGGCTGGCCGAGCGGCTGCGCTTCGATTTGGTCGGGAGCCTCGGCTACCGGTATCCGGGGGCCGAGGACGAGGCGGCGATGCGCAAGCTCTCCGAGCTCTGCCGGGCCCGGATGGGCGAGCGCTACGACGGCGCGTCGCCGGCGGTGCGCGCGGCGGCCGCGGGGCGTCTGGACGAGGAGCTGCGGATCATCGAGGAGCTGGGGCTCCCCGGCTTCTTCCTGCTCCACCACGACCTGCTCGAGCTGGCGCGAGAGGTGGCGGTCGAGGTCAGGGGGGCCTCGGCGGCCCGGTCGCTTCTGCCGCCCGGCCGCGGCCGGGGCTCGAGCGTCTCCTCGATCGTCTGCTACCTCACCGGCCTCTCGCACGTCGATCCGATCGCCAACGAGCTCTTGATCGGGCGGTTCCTCAACGAGGAGCTCACCTCCCTGCCCGACATCGACCTCGACTTCCCCCGGGACATCCGCGAGCGGCTGATTCCGCGCGTGCACGAGCGCTACGGGCGAGAGAAGTCGGCGCTGGTGGCCGCCTTCCCCACCTACCGCGCGCGAGGGGCGATCCGCGAGCTCGGCAAGGCGCTCGGCCTGCCGCCGGCGGAGATCGAGCGCGTGGCGCGGGGCAGCGAGGGCTGGGACGCCCGCCAGGTGGGGCGGGACATCGAGAGCGCGCTGGGCGGCGTGGGCCGGGGCAGAGGCGGCCGCTGGGCCTGGCTGGCGCGGCTGGCCGCGGAGGCGCACGGGCTGCCGCGCCACCTGAGCCAGCACTCGGGCGGGATGGTGGTGGCCACCCAGCCGCTGATCGACTGCTGCCCGATCGTTCCCGCCGCGATGGAGGGCCGCCAGATCGTGCAGTGGGACAAGGACTCCTGCGCCGACGCCGGCTTTCTGAAGATCGACCTACTGGGCCTGGGGATGCTCTCGGCGGTCGAGCGCTGCGTGGAGCTGATCGCGCGCACGCGAGGCGAGCGGATCGACCTGTCGAGGATCCCCTACGACGACCCGGCCACCTACGAGTGCATCCAGGAGGCCGACACCACGGGGGTGTTCCAGATCGAGAGCCGGGCGCAGATGCAGTCGCTGCGGCGCACCCGGCCCGCGAACCTCCAGGATCTCACCATCCAGGTGGCGATCGTCAGGCCGGGCCCGATCCAGGGCGGGGCGGTCAACCCCTACATCGAGCGCCGCCAGCGGCTGCGCGCCGACCCCACATACGAGGTGCCCTACGAGCACCCCTCGCTGGAGCCGGTCCTGCGCGAGACGCTCGGCACGATCATCTTCCAGGACCAGGTGCTGGAGGTGGCGATGGCGTTCGCGGGCTTCTCGGTGGGGGAGGCCGAGGGGCTGCGGCGGGCGATGAGCCGCAAGCGCTCGGAGGCGGCGATCGAGGCCTACCACAGGCGCTTCGTGGCGGGGGCGGTGGGCAGGCACGGGGTGGACGAGGCGTGCGCCGAGCGGGTGTTCGAGATGGTCAGGGGCTTCTCCGGCTTCGGGTTCCCCAAGGCGCACGGAGCGGCGTTCGGCCTGCTCGCCTACCAGTCGACCTGGCTGCGCGTCCATTACGGCCCGGAGCTCCTGTGCTCGCTGCTCAACGAGCAGCCGATGGGCTTCTACCCACCCGATGCGCTCGTCCACGAGGCCCAGCGGCGGGGGATCGAGGTGCTGGCGCCCGACGTGAACGAGAGCGAGGCCGAGTGCGATATCGATGGCCAGGGGCGGGTGCGCATCGGCCTCGGCTACGTGCGCGGCGTGCGCGAGCAGGAGGTCAGAGAGCTGGTCGCCGCCCGCCGGGAGGGAGGGCGCTTCCGCGGCCTCGGCGACCTCGCCGCCCGGGCGGGCGCCACGGCGAGGTCGCTCGAGCTGCTGGCCTGGGCGGGGGCGTGCGACTCGCTGGTGGAGGGGGGTGAGACGGTGGGGCGGGGCGGGTTGGAGCGGGCGGGCGCGATCGCCGAGGCCACGGGGCGGGGCGGCGCGAGCGGGACGGCCACGGGGCGAGGCGGCGCGAGCGCGGCGGCCACGGGGCAAGGCGGCGCCGGGCGGGGCGCGATCCGCGCCCGTCGGATCGCCCTGTGGCAGCTCGGCGTGGCCACCCCCGGCCGCGAGGTGCCCGGCGGCACGCAGCTCGCGCTGCCGCTCGACCTGCCCGCGCCGCCGGCGCTGCGCGCGCTCTCGCGCTGGGAGGCGATGCTGGCCGACTACTCCTCCACCGGCCTGACCACCCACAGCCATCCGATGGCGCTCCTGCGCGGCCGGATGCCGCCCGACGCGGTGACCAGCGCCGACCTGGAGTCGATGCGGCACGGGGCGCGGGTGCAGGTCGGCGGGCTGGTGGTGGCCCGCCAGCGACCCGGGACCGCCAACGGGATCGTCTTCATCCTGCTCGAGGACGAGCACGGAACGATCAACCTGATCGTCCCGGCCGGGGTCTACGAGCGCCAGCGGCTGATCGTCCGCACCGAGCCGCTGATGCTCGCCGAGGGCAGGCTCGAGCGGTTCGCGGCCGCCGGAGGGGCGATCAACGTGCTCGTGGATCACGTCGGCTCGATCGCCCCGCGGGCGGACGGCGCGCGCGTGGCGCGGCTGGTCCCGGCGGGCGAGGCGGGGCCGGGCGAGGCGATGGGGGAAGGCGCGGCGGCCAGCGAGGCCCTGGCGGGGGCGGGCGAGGCCCTGGCGGGGGCGGGCGAGGCCCGCACCGCCGGCGAGGCGGAGGATTTCCGCGCCGTGGCGCCGCCTGTGATGAGCTTCGCCTCCGGTCGCCGCCGCTGAGGATCATCCCCCCTCGCCGCACGGTAAGGTGCCCGCGCAATGCTCGGCACCTGGCTGTTCGTCGCCTTCTGGGTTGTGCTCGGCCTCGGCGTGTTCTTCGTCGCGGTCCGCGGCGGGCTGGGCGGTGCGCGCGCCACCTTCCAGGCGCAGTCGCGCGGGGCGCGGCGCGCGGCGGGGTGGATCTTCGCCTTCCTCTACATCGGTTTCGGCATCGTGATTCCCGGCGTCTTCCTCGTCGGCAACCATGACCGCGCCAACGCCCAGGTCGGGGGGATCAAGCTGACAGCGGGGGAGAAGGCCGGGCGGGAGATCTTCGGCTTCCGCTGCGGCGTCTGCCACACGCTGGCGGCGGCCAACGCGACCGGCAAGGTCGGCCCGAACCTGGACACGATCAAGCCCAGCGAGTCGCTCGTGCTGCGCACGATCGAGAACGGCTGCCTCCAGAGCCCGCCATCGCCGACCGCGCCCACCAACTGCCTGGGGCAGGGCACGATGCCGGCCAACATCATCCAGGGCCGCCAAGCCCAGGAGGTCGCCAAGTTCGTCGCCGCGGTGGCGGGCAAGGAGTAGCGCGGCGCTCACGGCCGGTGAGACCGCCAAATAGCGGGAACTTTCGCTGGGCGCGTCGCGCCGCGGGCGGTTCTTCCGTCGCGCGCCGGTGTTAGGATCGCGCTCGCAAAGCTGAATTCCCGCGCCGCCCGGGAGATGGCTCTCGCCCGATGGGATGGGCCGGGCGATCCTCGGGGCGGAAGGAAGCGGGGGACCCAGGTGTTGGGGCGAATCGCAATCGCGTAGCGCCACTCTTTCGGCGCGAGCCCGTCAGCTAACCCCGTAAGCCAAACGAAAGAGGACGGTGACATGGCCCGCGCAGGTACCTCGCTGACCGCCGACGCGATCCGGATCGACGACGAGGTCTGGCAGGAGGCGTTTCAGACCAGGGTGCCATCCCGCCGCCGCGCGCTGGAGCGCGATCGCGCGGTGGTCGCGCCGGAGCCCTCGGTCGTCGCCCCCGTGGCCGCGGCGGGGCCTCGCGTGTCGGCCTCCGCGCGTCCGGGTCCCGTGGCGGCGGCGGGCTCCACGGTGGCGGCGGGCCGTGTCGCAGCGCGCCCCGCGGCGGCGCCCGTCTCGCCTGAGCGGCGGACGATCAAGATCCAGGGTCGTGGCGCCGAGCGCGGCCTGCCCTGGTCGGGCGAGACCGCACGCCGGCGGCCGCCGCGAGCCCTGCACGAGCGCGCCGGCTTCCGTCCGGACCGGCTGGCCATGTGGGCGGTCTTCCTCGGGCTGCTCCTCGTGCTCGTGGCGGCCCTCAGTGGGCACGGCTAGGCGATCGGCCGAGCGGCTGCCACGGCGTGCCGTGTCGCTCTTAGCCCGCTCACAGCCGATCCTGGTCGTCCGTTTATCCCGCAGACCATCCTCCGTTTACGACCCGCCGCACAGGGCAGAGACGGGGTGCCTCCCCGCCGCTGCCGGGAAGGAAGATCGCGCTGATGAGTCTTGTCTGGTGGTGGCGGCGGCTGTAGACTTATGAAACGTAAGTTGGTCCCCGAACTGAAGGGCTGGCGTCCTTTGGCTCGAACCGACCCTCACACCCCCGGTGATGACCATGAAGACTTCGATGAGCAGGTTCCAGATCCACGACGACCTGACCGCCCCGGAAGGGTCGATTCCCGTGCTGCGCGGCGCGCTCGCCACGGGCGGTCAGCTACCGAACTTCCTCGGCGTGCTGGCCGGCTCGCCGGCGGCTCTGCGTGCCTACGCGCGCTTCCGCTCCGAGTTGCGCCACGGCAAGCTGACGCTGGCCACGCTGGAGCGGATCGCGCTCGCGGTGGCCGAGCACTACGCGTGCGAGCCGAGCATCGCGATGCACTCCCGGACCGCGCGAGCGGCCGGACTGGCCATCGACGAGGTCGCCCAGGCGCGGCGCTTCAGCTCCAAGGATCCGCGCGAGGCGGCGCTGCTGCGCTACCTGCAGGCGCTTCTGGAGAATCGCGGCCGGACGCCCATGCACCTGCACGAGGAGGCGCGCGAGGCCGGGTGGGACGACGAGCAGATCCTCGAGGCGATCGCGGCGGTGGCGCTGGAGAGCTTCGCGGCGATGGTCAACGTGGCCGGCGAGGTGCCGGTCGACGGCTCCTCCGAGGCGTCGCGCGCGCTGCAGGCGGCGTAACCTCCCCATCAAGATGGAGGCGGCCGGTCATCCCATCGAGCAGGATCGCGCGGGGAAGACGACCGGCTGCTGCCCGCTCTACCACGAGGCGGTCGAGCTCGTGGGCCGGCGCTGGACGGGCGCGATCCTGCGGGTGCTGATGGAGGGCCCGCTGCGCTTCTCGGAGATCGGCCAGGCCGTCCCCGAGCTCTCCGATCGGCTGCTCTCCGAGCGCATGAAGGAGCTCGAGGCGCGCGGGATCGTGCAGCGCACCGTTCACCCCGGGCCGCCGCTGCGCGTCGAGTACTCGCTCTCGCGGATGGGGCGCGAGCTGGAGCCGGCGCTCGCCGAGCTGGCCCGGTGGGCCAGGCGGTGGCTGGGCGACGGCCGCGACGGCCACCGCCAGCCCCGGGCAGCCGCCGCCGCGCCGGGTCCACGACCCCGGGGAGCCGCCGCCGCGCCGGGTCCACGACCCAGGGCAACCGCCGCCTCGCCGCGCGCGTAGCCCCGCCGGCCGGCCCCCGCCTCGACCGGCCCGAAGCGCTCGCGCACGACGAACCCTCCTGCGCGGCGGTCGGTGTGGGGCGACCGGCTACCGCAGCCTGGTCGTGCGCGTGGTCCCGCCCTCGCGCCAGCTCAGAAGCGATCCCCGCAGCCGCAGCGACCCGGGGACCACCCGGGAGGAGGCGGCGAGCAGCGCCCGCCCGCGGCTGTCGGAGCGGTGGACCTCGATTTCGGTGCCGTGACTGATGATCGAGCGCGCGGTGGCGATCCAGGCCACGGCGCCGTCCGTCCGGACCACGACCGAGCTCACGGTGGTGAACGACTCCGGTCCCGCAGAGCGGGTGAGCGCAGCCAGCGTCTTGAGCCGGCGGCCGTCGCTCAGCCGGCGCACGACGACCAGGCTCGAGCCGGTGTCGACCCCGAAGGAGGCCAGGCCGTAGGCGGCGAGCACTCCCGCCAGCGCCACCGGGGCCGCCCTCCCCTCTCGGAGCGAGCGCTCGGCGCTGCCCAGGCGGTAGCTGCGCCCGGCGCCGCGGGCGCAGCCGTAGACGGCGCCGCCGTCCTCATAGACGCGCGCGAGGCCGTTGGCGGCCAGCGTGCGGGCCGCCGCGGGGCCGCAGGCCGCCCGCGCCGGCGGAGGGGTCGCGCCGGTCCGCGTCTCCGACGAGCTCCGCGCCACCGAGGAGCCGCAGGCGGTCAGGCAGAGGAGGGCTGCGGCGCAGGCGCCACGGACACGCACGGCCTCAGCGTAGGGGGCGCCGGCGGGAGCAGCAAGTAACGTTCGCGGCCATGACCAGCACGGCCGCGCCGCTCACCGCCGAGGACGTGCTCTCGATCGTCCAGGAGCGGGACATCCGCTTCGTGCGCCTGTGGTTCACCGACATCCTCGGGCAGCTGAAGTCCTTCTCGATCAACGCCACCGAGCTGGCCGACGCGTTCGAGGGGGGCATGGGCTTCGACGGCTCCTCGATCACCGGCTTCAACCCGATCGAGGAGTCGGACATGATCGCCATGCCCGACGCCTCCACGTTCGCGGTGCTCCCGTGGCGCCCGGCCGAGCAGGGCGTGGCCCGGATGTTCTGCGACGTCATCACCCCCGAGCGCACGCCGTACGAGGGGGACCCGCGCTACGTGCTGCGCCGCGCGCTCCAGCGGGCGAGCGCGATGGGGTTCGACCACTACTACGTGGGGCCGGAGCTGGAGTTCTTCTACTTCCGTGACTCGCGCTCCACCGAGGTGCTCGACGAGGGCGGCTACTTCGATCTGACCACGCTCGACGCCGGCTCGGACCTGCGCCGCGAGACGGTGCTCGCCCTCGACCAGCTCGGGATCCACACCGAGTACGCCCACCACGAGGTTGGCCCCAGCCAGCACGAGATCGACATGCGCTACGCGGACGCGCTGAAGATGGCCGACGACTGCATGACCTACCGGATCACGGTCAAGGAGTACGCGCTCAAGCACGGGCTGCACGCCACCTTCATGCCCAAGCCGATGTTCGGCAAGAACGGCTCGGGGATGCACACCCACCAGTCGCTGTTCCGCGGCGAGGCCAACGCGTTCTTCGACGAGGGCGACGAGTACTTCCTCTCCGACGTCGGCAAGGCGTTCATCGCCGGCCAGCTCCGTCACGCGCGCGAGATCTGCTCGATCTTCGCCCAGTGGGTGAACTCCTACAAGCGGCTGGTCCCCGGCTACGAGGCGCCGGTGTACGTCGCGTGGTCGCGGCGCAACCGCTCGGCGCTGGTGCGCGTTCCCCTCTATCACCCGGGCAAGGAGCAGGCCACGCGGATGGAGCTGCGCTGCCCCGACCCGGCCTGCAACCCCTACCTCACCTTCGCCGCGCTGCTGCAGGCGGGGCTGGAGGGGATCGAGCACGGCTACGAGCTGCCCGAGCCGATGGAGACCAACCTCTACCACCTCTCGCCCGACGAGCGCCGGCGGCTGGGCATCGAGCAGCTGCCCGAGACGCTGGGCGAGGCGATCGAGCTGACCGCCGAGTCCGAGCTGGTGCTGCGCACGCTCGGCGAGCACGTGTTCAAGCGCTACGTCGAGATCAAGCGCCAGGAGTGGGAGGAGTACCGCGTGCAGGTCACGCCCTGGGAGCTGGAGCGCTATCTGCCGGTGCTGTAGGGTCGTAGGGCGATGCAGGTCGAGTCACAGACCACCGTCGAGGCGCCCACCGGCCAGGTCTTCGACTACATCGCGCACGCGGAATACCTGCCCGAGTACGTCACCGACTTCGACACGGTGCGCCAAATCGGCTCCGGCGCGCCCGCCCAGGGAACGCGGTACGCCTACACGATGAAGCGCGGCGGCGCCGAGGGGAGCTTCGAGTGGACGCGCTTTGAGCCCGACCGCCACCTGGCGTGGCACGGCCCGAAGGTGAAGGCCGGCCCCGGATCGATGGAGCCCGCCGGATGGTGGGAGCTCGCGCCGACGGAGACCGGAACGCAGGTCAAGCTGGTCATGGCCCCGCGGCCCGGCGGGCTCTTCAAGCTGCTGGCGCCGTTCCTCGCCGCGGGGATGCGCCGCGGCAACGAGCAGGCGCTGCAGCGGCTCAAGGAGCGGGTGGAGGCGCGTGCGCGGGCCGCCGAGCAGGCGCCCCCCGCGGCCGAGGCGCCGCCGCCCACCGCCGAGGCGCCGCCGCCCCCCGCCGAGCCGCCGCCCGCCACCGAGCCGCCGCCCCCCGCCGAGCCGCCGTCGCACCCCATCGACCCCCACGCCTGACCCGGCGCCTCAGCGCAGCGCCAGCACAACCCGCGTGTCGCTCCGCCCGTCGGAGCCGGCGATCAGGTAGTCCAGGCGCGCCAGCACCTGGAGGATGCGGCGGTCGCGCGGGCTCGCCAGGCTCGGGATCTGCCCCAGCAGCGTCCCCAGGGCGCGGAAGTCCAGGAACACCGACGCCCGGCTGGCGGCGGGGAGGCTGCGCAACGCGCGCGTGAAGTCGGGGTTGGAGGCCAGCCGGGCGGGCGGGGAGAGCAGCGCCGCGAAGCTCTCATCGACGGTCGCCACCAGGCGCCGGCCCAGAAGGGCCACGAGCACGCGCGGGATCGGCAGCCCGGCCTTGGCGATGCTGAAGGCGCGGTCGCCCCCCTTGACCGTCAGGCCGGAGCTGCGGGCGGCCAGCCGGTGGATCCCCGCCAAGAGCCGCCCGGCGGCCGCCAAATCGGCCGGCGTCATCACCAGGCCGGCCCCGAGGCTGAGCAGCGAGGTGCCCTGCACCGAGATCCGCAGCGGGCCGAGCGCGGGAAGGATGTCGTGGATCAGGTCGAGCCCGGTGCGGCTGCGGATCCGCGCAAGCAGCGCCTGGCCGGCCGGGCTGTGCTCGAGCGCGGCGCCCACCAGCCCCAGACCCGCCCCGCGACCCGGTCCCGACGAGGCGAGGGCAAGCCAGGATGCCTCGGGCGCGGCGCTGACGTCGGCCGGCGCGGCGGGGCGAGCGACGCCGCGATGCAGATCGACGCTGAACGACCGCGAGCCCGCCGAGACGGCGAAGGTGAGAGCGCCGTGCAGCCTCCGCAGGGCGGCGTCGACCTGCCCGAGCACCCCCGCGGGCAGGCCGCCGACGCCGGGCAGCGAGCCGAGCGCGCCGCGCACCGCGCCGGCCAGCGCCGAGGCGTCGAGGTAGCCCTTGACCAGCGCCGCGGGCGGCAGCGCGGCGATCGCCGAGGCGAAGGCGGGGTCGGTCGCGATCGAGCGGCCGTGGTAGGCGTCGACGATCGCGGTGAAGGTGGGCGGCCCGGCGATCACCGCGCTGTGGCCGACGATCCCGATCGCCACCGGGGAGCCGCGGTCGCTGCCCACCTGGTAGCCGACGCCGGCGTACCTCGCGGGCCTGAGATGGGCGCCGCGCTCGACCCGCTGAAGCGCCCTGAGCCCGGCGGACGGATCGCCCGTGGGGGCGATCAGGCCGAAGCCGCCGGGGGAGAAGGAGCGCACCACCAGCGCGACGTGCTGGCCGAGCCAGGGGGCGAGGTCGCGCTGGTAGCTGAGGCCCGCGCGGCGGGAGAGCCGGGCCACCGCGCGCTGGATGGCGGCGTCGGGCGAGTGGCCGAGCAGCCGCGTGAGGGCGCTCTCCACGTCCGCCCGCTGGTTTCCCTGCGGGCGGACGGTGAGCTCGAGGTAGATGAGCGTGCCCGCCGGGGCCAGCGGCTCGGTGCTCGCCGCCGAGGGCGCGCCGGCGGACCCGCAGCCGCTCAGCGCGGCACAGGCCAGCAGGCTCGCGGCGACGGTCCTCAACCCCACGCGCGGCAGGCTACCGGCTGGCGAGGGCGTTCTCCAGCTCCTCGGGGGAGGTGACCGGCGCCCGGCAGGCGAAGTGCTGGCAGACGTAGGCGGCGGCGCGCCCGTCGACCGGCTCGCGGCCCTCGAGCAGCGGGACGGAGCCGTGGCCGCCCGCCAGCACCAGGTGGGGCCGGTAGGCGCCGCGCACCACCTCCAAGAGCGCCCGCGCCCCCTCGGCGGGCCCGACGATCGCCACCTCGCGCACGGGGGCGAGGTAGAAGTCGGCGGCGCGGAGCAGGTGGCCGAAGGCGAGCGGGTGGCGGACCGCGAGCGGGAAGAGCAGGCGCAGGACGCCCAGCGCGTGGCGCTCGTAGCGCCCCTCGCCGGAGATCCGGGCGAGCCGCAGCAGGCCGAATGCGGCGGCCGCGTTGCCCGACGGGATCGGGGAGTCCTCGAGGTCCTTGCGGCGCACCGGCAGCTCGGCCTGGTCCCCGGCGGTGGTGAAGAAGCCGCCTCGCTCGGGGTCCTCGAAGCGCTCGATGAGCTGCCCGGCGAGCGCCACCGCCTCCTCGTACCAGCGCTCCTCGAAGGTCGACTCATAGAGGGTGACCAGCGCCTCGAGCAGGTGGGCGTGGTCCTCCAGGTGGCCGGGCAGCCGCGGGGTGCGCAGCAGCCGACCGTCGCCATCGCGCCGCTGCTCGAGCAGGAAGCTCGCGCAGGCGACGGCGGCCTCCAGGTGGTCGGCGCGCCCCAGCACGGCGCCCGACTGGGCCAGGGCGCTGACCATCAGCGCGTTCCAGCCGGTCAGGCGCTTGTCGTCCAGGCCGGGGCGCACGCGCCGCGAGCGCGCCTCGAGCAGGCGGCTCCGGATCTCCTCGACCGCGGCCGGACGCGGCCCCCGCGCCTCCAGCACGAGGGTGCCGTGCTCGAACGGCCGCGGGGTGAAGTGGGCGAGCGCCTCGTCGCACAGCGGGCCGAGCACCCGGCGCAGCTCCTCCTCGCTCCACACGTAGAACTTCCCCTCCACCCCCTCCGAGTCGGCGTCCAGCGCGCAGTAGAAGCCGCCGTCGGGGGCGCGCATCTCGCGCAGGGCCCAGTCGAGCGTCTGGCAGCACACCTCGCGCAGCCGCTCCTCGCCCGACACCTGCCAGCCGTGGAGGTAGGCGCGCGCGAGCAGCGCGTTGTCGTAGAGCATCTTCTCGAAGTGGGGCACCGTCCAGGTGGCGTCCACCGCGTAGCGGTGAAACCCGCCGCCCACCTGGTCGTAGATCCCCCCGGCGGCCATCTGGCGCAGCGTGGCCAGCGCCATGTCGGGCTCCCCGCGGGCCAGCAGCAGCTCGATCACCGACGCCTGGGGGAACTTCGGCGCCGCGCCCCAGCCGCCGTTGCGCTCGTCGAAGCCGTCGCGCAGGGCGGCCACGGCCCGGCCGAGCAGCTCGCCGTCGATCGGCTCGGCGGAGGGCTCAAGCCGCGCGCTGGCGGCCAGCGAGGCGACGATCCGCTGGCTCTGGCCGAGGATCTCCTCGCGACGCTCGCGCCAGGCGTCGGAGACCGCGAGCAGCACCGTGCGCCAGCTCGGCAGCCCCCCGCGCGAGGTGGGCGGGAAGTAGGTGCCGGCGTAGAACGGCACGAGCTCGGGGGTGAGGAAGGCGTTCAGTGGCCAGCCGCCGTGGCCGGTCATCGCCTGGCAGGCCTCCATGCACATGGCGTCCACGTCGGGCCGCTCCTCGCGGTCGACCTTGACGCACACGAAGCGCTCGTTCATCAGCGCGGCCACCTCGGGGTCCTCGAAGGACTCGTGCGCCATCACGTGACACCAGTGGCAGGCCGAGTAGCCGATCGAGACGAGCAGCGGCAGGTCCCGCGCGCGGGCGCGCGCGATCGCCTCCTCGCCCCACGGCTCCCAGTCGACCGGGTTGTCCCGGTGCTGGAGGAGGTAGGGGGAGGTCTCGCCGGCGAGGCGGTTGGGCACCGAACCAGGCTACCTGTCGACATCGCCGGGCAATAGGCTTTGGCGCGATGGCGCAGACTCGGCAGGCGATCGAGGCACCGGGAGCCCCGGCCGCGGTGGGTCCCTACGTCCACGCCGTCAGGGCGGGCGGGCTCCTGTTCTGCTCGGGACAGATCCCGCTTCACCCCGACACCGGCGAGATCGTCGGCGAGACCCCCGGCGACCAGACCGGGCGCTGCCTGGAGAACCTGGCCGCGGTCTGCCAGGCGGCGGGCGCGACGCTGGGCGACGCGGTGCGGATCACCGTCTACACGACCGAGATGGGCGCCTTCGCCCAGATCAACGAGGTCTACGAGTCGTTCTTCGAATCGGATCCACCGGCGCGGGTCGCCATCGGCGTCGCCGCGCTGCCCCGGGGCGCGATGGTCGAGATCGACGCGGTGGTGGCCGTCCCTGACTGACGGCGCCCCAGCGAGCCAGGCGCCGGCCGCGGTCACCGTGGAGGACATCCGCCGCGCCGCCGCGGCGGGCGAGGGGGCGATCCGCCACACGCCGATCATCAGCTCGCGCACGCTCAGCGAGCGCGTGGGCGGGACCGTCGTCCTCAAGGCCGAGAATCTCCAGCGGACGGGCTCGTTCAAGCTGCGCGGAGCGCTGGCCAAGATCGCCGCGCTGGGCGCCGAGTGCGCGGCCGGCGTGGTGACGGCCAGCGCCGGCAACCACGGCCAGGCGGTGGCCTACGCGGCGCGCTCGCGCGGGCTGCGCTGCGAGGTGTTCATGCCCGTGCAGGCGCCGATCGCCAAGGTGGACGCGGTCAGGGCCCTGGGGGCGGTGGTCCACCTGGTCGGCGAGTCGATCGAGGAGACGCTGGTGGCGGCGCGCGAGCTGGCGCAGGGCAGCGGGCTGGCCTTCGTGCACCCGTTCGACGACCCGGCGGTGATCGCGGGACAGGGCACGGTCGGCCTGGAGCTGCTCGACGACGTGCCGGACCTGGAGACGGTGATCGTGCCGGTCGGCGGGGGCGGGCTGATCGGCGGCGTGGCGGTCGCGGTCAAGTCGGCGCGGCCGCGGGCGCGCGTGGTCGGCGTCCAGGTGGCCGGGTGCGCCCCCTTCGCCGCCTCGCTTCAGGCCGGACATGTGGTGAGCGCGCCCAGCGCGCTGACGATCGCCGACGGGATCGCGGTCAAGCGGCCGGGCGGCCTCACGCTCGAGCTGGCCAGGCGGTGGGTGGACGAGGTCGTGGTCGTCGAGGAGGACCAGGTCGCGGAGGCGATCGTGTTCCTGCTCGAGCGGGCGAAGCTCGTGACCGAGGGCGCCGGGGCGGTCGGGGTGGCGGCGCTGTTGGACGGTCGCGCGCGACCCGCCGCGCGGGGCACGACCGTGGCGATCCTCTCGGGCGGCAACGTCGACGCCGGGCTGCTCGTGCAGATCGTTCGCCGGCACGAGACCCAGGCCCACCGCCGCCTCGTGCTCCTGCGCCGCGTCTCGGACCGCCCCGGGTCGCTCGCCCGGCTGCTCTCGCTGCTGGCCGACCACGGCGCCAACCTGCTCGACGTGGTCCACATCCGCGAGGGATTCGATCTCCACGTGCGCGAGACCGCCGTCCAGCTCGTGCTGGAGACGCGCGGCGAGGAGCACGCGCGCGAGGTGGTCGAGGCGGTCGACGCCGCCGGCTACGCCGAGCCCCGCGAGCTGCGGTAGCAGCCCGCCGCCCGCACCAGGGCGCCGATCACCCGGCTACCGTCGTCGGCCTCCGGATGCCACTGCACGCCCAGCACGAACCGCCGGTCGGGCACCTCGATCGCCTCGGGCAGCCCGTCCAGGGTCGAGTGCCCGGTGACGACCAGGCCGGAGCCCACGCGGTCGATCCCCTGGTGATGGTGGGACTTGGTGTTGTGGAGCTCCTCGCCGGCGGCCCGGGCGGCCAGCGAGCCGGCGTCCAGCCGCACCGCGTGGTCGGAGCCGTCGAAGCTGCCGGGGTTGAGGCGGTGGTTGCCGTGGCCGACCTCGTCGGGGAGGTGCTGGAGCAGCGTGCCGCCGAAGGCGACGTTCAGCACCTGCATCCCGCGGCAGATCCCCAGCAGCGGGATGTCGCGCTCGACGGCGCGGCGCGCCAGGGCGATCTCGGCCCGGTCGCGCTGGGGCATCGTCTCGTTGGTCTCCGGGTGGCGCTCGGCGCCGTAGAGCGAGGGCTCCACGTCGTTGCCGCCGGCCAGCACGAGGCCGTCGAGCAGGTCGAGGACGGCGTCGGGCTCGCGCTCCAGCGCCGGGTCGGGCGGGATCATCACCGCCACGCCGCCCGCCCGCTGGATGGCCCGGATGTAGTTGAAGGGCAGCAGCGCCGCCGGCTGCTCCCACATCCCCCAGAGGGCGCGGGTTAGGTTGGTGCAGATGCCGAGGACCGGCTCGTCCATCGCCCGCAGGCTAGCGGCCGTCCTGCCGCTCGCCCTCGCCGCGTGGGCGCTGTGGGGGTCCGCGCCGGCGGCGGGTCGGGCCACCGGGGCGGCGGGGCGGGCCGCCGGGGCGGAGGGGCCCACGGTCGCGGTCTACCTGACCACGCCGGGCGACCGGCTGGCGCTCGCCCGCCGCGCCGACGAGCGCTTCCGCCGAGGCGGCGAGCGCGGCGCCCAGGCGACGATCACGGTCGATCCGCGGCGTCGGCTGCAGACGATCACCGGCTTCGGCGCCGCGTTCACCGACAGCTCGCTGTGGCTGCTCTCCCGGCTCTCGCCGGCCCGGCGCGAGGCGGCGCTCAGGCGGCTGCTCGATCCGGTGAGGGGGATCGGGATCTCGCTCGCGCGGGTGCCGATGGGCGCCTCGGACTACAGCGCGTCGGGGATGTACACCTACGACGACCTCCCGCCCGGGCAGGGCGACCCGACCCTGGCGCGGTTCTCGATCGCCCACGACCAGGCCTACATCCTGCCGATCCTCCGCCAGGCCCTGCGGATCGACCCGGCGCTGCGGATCATCGCCAGCCCGTGGAGCCCGCCCGCCTGGATGAAGACCGACGACTCGCTGGCCTCGGTCTCGCCCGACGGGGTGGTCGGGACGCTGCTGCCGGCGGACTACGGCGCGCTGGCCCAGTACTTCGTGCGCTTCCTGGAGGGCTACCGCCGCGCGGGCGTGCCGGTGTGGGCGGTCACCCCCCAGAACGAGCCGCTGCAGGCGACCCTCGACTACCCCGGGATGATCATGTCCGAGCCCGCGGAGGCCGCGTTCATCGCCCGCTACCTGGCGCCCGCGCTGAGGCAGGCCGGGCTGCAGGCGCGGATCTACGGCTACGACCACCTGTGGCTGGGGTCGCGCCCCTACGCGACCGCGCTGCTCGCGGGCCCGCCGGCCGGGCCCCCGGCGGCGGGCGCCGGTCCCGCGCTGGCCGGCCTCGCCTACCACTGCTACCTCGGCGCGCCCCAGTCGATGGCGGCGATCCACGCGCGCTTCCCGGGCGCCGACCTGCTGGAGGACGAGTGCTCCACCGGTATCTCGCCGCTGTCCCCGATCCAGGTCGAGATCCGCAGCGTCGAGAGCTGGGCCAGCGGCGCGCTGATGTGGAACGTCGCGCTTGACCCGGCGGGCGGCCCCAAGCTCGGGAGCGGCTGCCCGGGCTGCATCGGGCTTATGACCGTCGACGCGGCGAGCGGCTCGGTGACCCCGACCGGCGACTACTACGAGCTCGGCCAGGTGAGCCGGTTCGTGCGGCCGGGGGCGGCTCGCCTGGCCACGAGGATCAACCCCGCTCCGCCGCGCTGCGCCGCCTCGCCGGAGTGCGGCCTGGAGGCGGCCGGGTTCGCCGACCCCGGCGGCGCCGAGGTCCTGGTGGTGACGAACTCCGGCCCGCGGCCGGTCACCTTCGCCGTCCGCCGGCCCGACGGAGCCGCGTTCACCTACCGGCTGGCCGGCCGGGCGCCGGCGGCGGGCGCCGACAACTCGCGCGACGCCGCCGTGGTCACGTTCGTGTGGCGGGCGCCGGCGCGGGGATCACGCCGGCGCGCCCGGGGCTGAGCGCAGCAGCGAGCGCTGCACCTTGCCGCTCGCGGTCTTGGGCAGCGAGTGGGCGAACTCGACGATCCGCGGGTACTTGTAGGGGGCCGTCTGGGCGCGGACGTGCTCCTGGAGCTCGCGCGCCAGCTCGTCGGCGGGGGCGTAGCCGTCGCGCAGCACGACGACCGCGCGCACCACCGAGCCGCGCTCCTCGTCGGGCGCGGCCACGACCGCCGCCTCGGCGACCGCGGGGTGGGAGACGAGCGCCGACTCGACCTCGAAGGGCCCGATCCGGTAGCCCGAGGAGATGATCACGTCGTCGGCGCGCCCCTCGAAGTACAGGTAGCCGTCCTCGTCCCGGTGCACGCGGTCGCCGGTGTGCCAGGGCTCGTGCGCCGGCGCCGGGTCGCCGTCCAGGTAGCCGACGAAGAACGTCGGGTCGGTGGCCGGGTCGCTCAGCACCAGCTCGCCATCCACCACGTCGAGGGCGACGCCGGGCAGGGGCCGCCCCATCGAGCCGGGGCGGACCGGCTCGCCCACCGGGTTGGCGGTCAGCTGGCCGGTCTCCGTCTGCCCGTAGCCGTCGCGGATCTCGATCCCGGTGGCCTGGCGGAAGGCGCGGATCACCTCCGGGTTGAGCGCCTCGCCGGCCGCGACCAGCGTGCGCAGGTGCGGGAGGGGGGAGATCTCGGCCCGCTTGGCGATCACGCGGTACTCGGTCGGCGCCATGCACAGCACGTTCACCCGCTCGGCGGCGAGGATCCGCAGCCGCTGCGCGGGATCGAAACGGGCGTCGTGCAGGAGCGCGGCGGCGCCGCGCAGCCAGGGGGCGATGAACACGTTGCGCGCGGACTTCGACCACCCGCTGGCCGCCGTGCACCACACCAGGTCGCCCGCGCGCGCGTCCAGCCAGTGCTCGGCCTGCAGGCGCTGGCCGGGGAGGTAGCGCTGCCCGTGGACGACGCCCTTGGGCTCGCCGGTCGTGCCGCTGGTGAAGGTGATCAGGCAGGGGTCGGTGGGGGCGAGCTCGACCGCGGGCGCCGGGTCGTGGTCAAGCAGCGACTCGTCGGGGACGCTCACCACCTCGCACTGCGGCCGAGCCGCCGAGAGCTCGGCGAGGTTGCGCTCGTCGGCCACGATGAGCCGGGGGTCGGCGGCCTGGAGGCGCAGGCGCAGATCGCGCGCGCGCAGCTGCTCGTTGCACGGCAGCGCCACCAGCCCCAGGCGGAAGCAGGCGAGCATCGTCAGCACCCACTCCAGGCGGTTGCCGATCAGCGTCAGCACCACGTCCCCGCGCCGGGCGCCGCGGTGCTCGAGGGCGCCGGCGAGCCGCGCGCTGAGCTCGGACAGCTCGCCGAAGGTGAGCTCGCGGCGCAGGCCGTCGCGGCGCAGCTCCACCAGGGCGCGCCGCCGGGGCGGCGCGGCGTCGATCACCTCGCGGGCGAAGTTCATCGCGGCGGCCAGTCTGCCAGGAGCAGCCGGGGCGGCGCCGCGGGCCGGGCCGCAGCCGTCAGCCGTTGGCTTTCCCGGGCGGCGTCTGACCGCGAAGCCCGGGCGGCGGCGTGCCCGACTGGCCGGGCGTGGCGCCGGTCCTGCCGGGCGGCCCGCCCGGGCTCCGCCCCGGCGGGGGCGCGCCGGTGCGCCCGGGCGCAGTCCAGTGGGCGGGGCGGTGCGCGTGATGGACGGCGGCGGGATGGCGGCGCGGGGCGTGGGCACGGGCCGGCGGGGAGGCGGGACGGTGGCGGTGCCCGGCGGGGGCGGGAGCGGCGGTCGGCGAGGCGGCGGTGGAGGACGTGTCCGGCCTGGCGGGCGAGGTGGCGGCGGGAGGGACCGTGCGGCGGGCGGCGTGGCGGGCGGCGGCGCGGTGACGGGCGCGCGAGCGTGTCGCCGGCGGCGGGCCGCCGGCGGTGGTGACGGTCGAGGCGGCGATCGGCAGGCCGAAGGCGTAGGCGGCCGGGCCGTCCGTCGCCGGGGTGGCGGCGAACGCGCTGCGGACGGCGGCGCGGCGCTGGCCGGGCGCGGCGCGCCCGGCGGGGAGGGCCGCGGCGGTGGCGGCGATCGCCGCCGTGGCGCCGACCGTGGCGAGCACGTTGCTACCCGGGACGGCGCCGAGCGTGCTCCCCACGCCCATCGCGCGGGCCAGCGCCTGCCGGGGCATCTCGGCCAGCAGCGTCACCAACAGAAACCGCCGGCGGCCCGAGTAGCAGCTCAGGAACGCCCGCACCGCGTCGGGGTCCAGCTGGGTGCCGGCACAGCGGCGCAGCGTCTCGAGCGCCTGGCGGTGGCCGGCCGCCGGCCGATAGGGGCGGGGGGAGGTGATCGCGTCGAAGGTGTCGGCCACGGCCACGATGCGCGCGCCCAGCGGGATCTCCTCCCCCGCCAGGCGGTCGGGATAGCCGTGGCCGTCGATCCGCTCGTGGTGGTGACGGACGATGCTCGTCAGGACCGGGTCGCCGAGGGCCGAGACCATCGCCGCGCCGTCCTGCGCGTGGCGCCTGACCCGCTCGAACTCCGCCTCGGTGAGCGCCCCCGGCTTCTCGAGCAGCCGACGCGGGACGTGGAGCTTGCCGACATCGTGGATCGCCGCGGCGGCGCGCAGCTTGGCCAGCTCGCGGCCGGGCAGGCCGAGGCGGCGACCGATCTTCTCGGCGTGCCGGGCGACCCGCCGCGAGTGGCCGTTCAGGTAGGCGTCCTGGGAGTCCAGAGCGTTGGCGAGCTGGCGCAGGAGCTGCCCGCGGCGCTCGGGCGTGAGCCGGTCACGGGCGGGGCCGTCGAAGGCGCCGAGCAGCCGGGCGGCGCTCTCCAGTCGCCGCTCGCTGCGCCGGTGCGACAGCCACCCCCACAGCAACAGCTCGGAGAACAGCAGGTCGCTGCCGCGGGAGTGGCGCGCCCACAGCGCCCGCAGCCCGATCGAGATCGCCAGCGAGAGGACCACCGCCACCGTGAGCGCCAGCCAGGAGGAGGTGAGCGCCCCGGCTCGGCGCAATCCCCACACGAGCAGGATCGGCGCCACCGCGACCGCAGCCGTGACCGCCAGCACGACGGGCAGGGCGCGCCAGGACCGGAGCTTGTGCGCGGGGCTCACGCTTCTCTCCTCCTTCATTCCGATTATCCGCGCAATCGGGTCGCGAGTTGAGCGTTCTGGACGAGGTTTGCCGGCACAGACCACGCCGGTGGACGGATGTCGGAGAAGCTTGCGGCGGGCGCGTGGACGGCAGGTGGAGCGGTGGCCGGCGCGCGAGGGTCGGCGCCCTCAGCCGCCCAGCACCATCTGGGTGCAGAGGAACGTCGCCGCCAGCCGCTGGGCCCTGCTCACCCGGACCTCCCACACCTGGGTGCGGCGGCCGGTTCGCGAAGTACGGCATCAGAGCTGGCAAGACCAAGCGGGTGTCGGTTCCGGTGCACGAGGTGTGCGTCAGCTACGCGCGGGCGCACCACGGTCGGCTGCGCGTGAAGGTCACGACCCGGCCGCGGACCGCCCAGCGGGGGCTGGTGCGCGCCGGTATCCTCGGCGCCCCGACGATCCAGGAGCGCAGAAGACCATGGCCGCCGCACCCTCTCTCACCGACCGCACCGACGAGCAGAAGGCGATCTGCGAGATGGTCAGGCAGTTCGCCGACGAGCAGATCATCCCCAGCGCCGAGCACTACGACCACGAGGACGAGTTCCCCGAGCCGATCGTCGAGCAGATGAGGGAGCTCGGCCTGTTCGGCGTGACGATCCCCGAGGAGTACGGGGGGATGGGGCTGGACCTGACGACCTACGCGATGATCGTCGAGGAGCTCTCCCGCGGCTGGATCTCGATCAGCGGGATCGTCAACACCCACTTCATCGGCTCCTACCTGCTGATGAAGTTCGGGAGCGAGGAGCAGAAGCAGCGCTACCTGCCGCGGATGGCCACCGGCGAGGTCCGCGCCGCCTTCAGCCTCTCAGAGCCCGAGCTGGGATCCGACGTGGCCGCGATCAAGACCTCGGCCAAGAAGGTCGACGAGGGGACCTACGAGATCAACGGGACGAAGATGTGGGTCACCAACGGGCTGCGCGCCGGCCTGGTGTTCGTGCTCGTGCGCACCGACCCGGGCGCCGAGCCCAAGCACCGCGGGCTGACCTGCTTCATCGCCGAGAAGGAGCCCGGGGTGGCTGAGAACACCGGCCCCTACCGCGGGTTCAACGTCCCGCCCCAGATCAGGAAGATGGGCTACAAGGGCGTCGAGTCAACCGAGCTGGTGTTCGACGGCTACCGGATCGCCGCCGGGCAGATCCTGGGCGGCGAGGAGCGAGGCCTGAACCGGGGGTTCCCGCAGATGATGGACGCGCTCGAGCTGGGGCGCGTGAACGTCGCCGCCCGCGGGGTGGGCCTCGCCCAGCGCGCGCTCGAGCTGGCGCTCAAATACAGCCAGGAGCGGCGCACGTTCGGCAAGCCGATCGCCCAGCACCAGGCGATCCAGTTCAAGCTCGCCGACATGGCCACCCAGGTGGAGGCGGCGCGCCTGCTCACCCTCCGCGCCGCCCGGATGAAGGACGCCGGCGAGCGCTCGGACATCGAGGCCGGCATGGCCAAGCTGTTCGCCTCCGAGGCCGGCCGCTTCTGCGCCGAGGAGTGCCTGCGCATCCACGGCGGCTACGGCTACTCCAAGGAGTACGAGATCGAGCGGATCTACCGCGACGCCCCGCTTTTGCTGATCGGCGAGGGCACGAGCGAGATCCAGCGGATGGTGATCGGGCGCAAGCTGCTGGAGCGCCACCGGGTGTGAGCCCGGCCCGGCGCGAGGGACCCGCGGTTGACGCGTTAGCGAACCGTTAGGTTCGCCCTCAGAAGGGGCGCGCACCGGGGAAAGGGCGCGGACCGAAACCGGGACCCATGCGTCGCGGAGCGGCGACGCGGACAAAACGAGGGGGTATCTCATGCTCTGGCCACTTCGGGCGCTGCACACGGCGCTTGGCGGAATGAGGCGAGGACGGAGGGCGCGCGCGGCGATCACGGCGTGCGCGATGCTCACGCTCCTCGCCGTGCCGGTCAGCCTGGCGGCCAGCCGCGGCCACCGGCGCCACTCGCCTCAGGCGGCGCACGCGATGCGGCTCGCGGCGGTCATGCGCCAGCGCCCGGTGGTCAAGCGACACATATCGCCCATGGCCCGCTACGGGTGGACGCGCACCGGCTTTCACCGGGCCCCGGCGCGGGCATGGCTCTCGCGCGCCCCGAGGCTCGCCTCGCACGCGTCGCTCGCCCACACCTACAACGTCAACACCACCGCCGACAGCACCCCGGGCACACCGGGCTGCACCGGCTCGGGCGACTGCACGCTGCGTGAGGCGATCGAGGCGGCCAACGCTGACGGCGGCCCCGACCAGATCAACGTGCCGGCCGGCGCCTACGACCTGAGCAACGGCGAACTCAACCCCCAGTTGTCGATGTTCATCACCGGCGCCGGAGCGGCATCCACGACCGTCGAGCAGATGACGACGACAAGCCGCGTGTTCGACATCTCGCCCCCGTCCTCGGCCACCAACGCGGTCGAGATCTCGGGCCTGACCATCAGCGGCGGCAACGGCGTCGACGGCGCCGGCGTCTACGTCGGTGACGGCTCCGCCGCGACGCTGGCCAACGACGTGATCGCCGGCAACGACGGCGGCGGAAGCGACGGCGCGGGCGTCTACAACGACTACTACGGCTCGCTGTGGATGTCGGGGACCATGGTCCAGGGCAACACCAACGCGTCCGACGGCGGCGGCCTCTACAACGACGGGACGGCGAGCCTCACCAACACGACGATCGGCGGCAGCGGATCGGGCCAGGGCAACACCTCCACGGGCGACGGCGGAGGGGTCTTCAGCTACGGGCCGCTCGCGCTCGACAACGTCACCGTGGCGGGCAACAGCACCGTCCAGGAGGGCGGCGGGATCTGGAGCGACGGTGCGCTGACCATGACCGGGGGCTCGGTGAGCGGGAACGCCGCCGACGACGGCACCTCGGACTCCGCCTACGGCGGGGGCATCTACAGCATTTACACGATGGCGCTCACGGGCACCACGGTCTCCGGCAACAAGGCCAGGGGCTCCGACGCCTACGGCGGCGGCATCGTCAGCGTGTTCACCGCGCAGCTGAACGACGTCTCGGTGACCGGCAACACAGCGCTCAACACCGAGAACGAGTACGACGCGTTCGGCGGCGGGATCACCAACGAGTACACGCTCGACATGACCGGCGGCTCGATCACCGGCAACACCGTGACGTTCGACTCCTCGCTCAGCGGGGTGACCGGCGGCTACGAGATCGGCGGAGGGGCGTTCGACGCCAGCTACGCTGGCGGATCGACCTTCGACGGCGTCGCCATCAACGGCAACTTCGCCACCGGTGGCACCGGCCGGGCGGTCGGCGCCGGCGTGGCGAGCTTCACCAACCTCACGCTCAAGAACGGCACCGTCAACGGCAACCAGGCGGTCGATGTCAACGCCCAGATCGCCGCCTACGGCGGCGGCGTCCTGTTCGGCGGCCTGGATCCGAGCATCGACAACATGCAGATCGACGACAACCTCGTCCAGGGCACGTCGAATGCCGGCGGGGCGGCCCTCGCAACCGAATATGGCAACGGCGTCTCGATGAACGCTTGTACGCCCCCGAGGGCTTGCGGATCGTTCGGCCTCGCAACCGAATATGGCAACGGCGTCTCGATGAACAACGTGACAGCCGACGGCAACACGGCGAAGGCCACCGACCCAGGCGGCGGCACGGTTGAGGGCGGGGCCATCTACCTCTACTACACGCCTGCCACGCTGACCAACGTCTCGGTCACCAACACGGTGGCGCAGGCGTCGGGCACCAACGGCTCGGTCTACGGCGGCGCGATCTACCACTACGACGGGGCGCTCACCCTCGATCGCTCCAGCGTGCTCGGCACGCAGGCCTCGGCGGGCGCGACGCTCCAGGGCGCCGGCATCGACGCCGACTCGGGGTATTCGCTGTCGCCCCAGGAGACCGTCACCCGCTCGACGATCGCCGGCAACACGGGGGACGTCACCGGCGCCTCCGGGGCTGCGCAGGGCGGCGGCATCTGGGAGTACGATCCGGTCACCCTCGTCAACGACACGATCACCGGCAACTCGGTGACCGCGTCGGGCGGCGGTACCGCCACCGACGGCGGTGCCTACCTGGGCGACACCTCCCAGATGACCAACGTCACGCTCGTCGGCAACCACGCCGATACCGACGTAGGGGGGCTGCTGGTGGACGACGGCGGCTCGCTGGGCGTGAAGAACACGATCGTCTCCGGGAACACCTCCGCGGCGACCGGCAACTGCTCGGTGGAGAGCGGCGGGCAGATCATCTCCGCCGGCCACAACCTGGAGAGCGCCGACACCTGCGCCTTCCACAACGCCGACGACCTCGTCAGCACGACCCCGAGCCTAGGGCCGCTGCAGAACAACGGCGGCCCGACCGAGACGATGGCCGAGCTGCCGGGCAGCCCGACGATCGACGCGGGAACCAACAACGGCTGCCCGAGCACCGACCAGCGCGGCGTCTCCCGACCTCAGGGCTCGGCGTGCGACATCGGCGCCTTCGAGGCGGCGCCCGAGGGCATGGCGTTCACCAAGGCGGGGCCGTCGACCGCGACCCAGGGGCAGCCGTTCATCTACACGCTCACGATCAAGAACGGCAACCCGTACGGCTCGACGGGCACGACCGTCGTCGATCCGCTGCCGGCGGGCATGACCCTGTGGGGCTGGAACGCCTCGCAGGGCAGTTGCGCCGTCTCGGGCTCGGCGTCGAGCGGGGCGCCGTGGGCGCCGCCGGTGACGCTCACCTGCTCGCTGGGGGAGATCGACGCCGGCGGCAGCGCCACGGTGTTCCTGGTGGTGACGGAGTCCAGCACCGGGTCGATCACCAACACGGCGAGTGCGAGCAACGACCAGCACTGGTCGGCGAGCGCGTCGTCCTCGGCGGCCCAGGTGGCGGCGGCGGTGCTCGCCGCCACGACGCCCAAGGCGATCACCGGCCCGGCGAAGAACGTCAGGGCCAACGCGGCCACGGTCACCGGCACGGTGGGCGCGGACGCCGGTGGCGTGACGTACTTCTTCCAGTACGGCAAGACGCGCGCCTACGGCCAGTCCTCGACCGTCAACACGGCGACGGCGCCGTTGGTGAACATCTCGGCGGCCCTCACGGGGCTCTCGCCGAACACGCGCTACCACTACCGCGTGGTGGCGGTGAACGGGGCCGGGACGGCGCGGGGTGCGGACAGGACGTTCCGCACCCCGAGCATCGGCAGGCTGATCCTGCTCAGCCGGCGCCTGCGCGTCACGCCGAGCGGGTTCGTCTACGTCCCGTTGTGGTGCAAGAGCCAGCTGCGGTGCGGTGGCAACTTCTCCATCACCCACCGGGCGATCGTGGCCAGGACGAACATCCTGGCGCCGGTCACGTGCACCAAGAGCAGGACGACGTACTTCCGGATCCCGGCCCACCGGCGCAGGACGCTCAAGGTGCCGGTGACCAGGTCGTGCGTGGCGTTCCTGCAGAGCGCGGCGGGCCACCAGATCGCCGCGAAGGTGACCTCGCGGCCGCGGTCCGGCCAGATCGGCCTGATCAAGCTGGTCCGGCTGTATCTGAGATGAGGCTCGCGGGCCCCGGGGCGCCCTGGCGCCCCGGGGCTCCGTGCCTGGCCCCTTGCGGCAGCGGCCCGCTGCCTGATGCGGTCGGCTACCCCGCGGCGGGCTCGGGCTCGCGCTCGGCGGCGTAGGCCTCCGCCGGCTCCAGCAGCTGGCGGAGCTGTTCGCGCAGCTGCGGCGTGTCCTCGTGCCCGTGCACGGAGGCCGCGTGCTCGGCGGCGGCGCGCACGACCTCGTCCTCCTCGCCGATGAGCACGAGCGAGCAGCCTGACTCGCTCGGCCAACGGCGGCAGTCGGCCATCTTCCTGCTCATATCCACTCCTTCCGGTCGCCGTCCCCCATCATCCTCCCGCGGCCCGAGCCGGTCAAGTCATAGACTCGGGACACGTCCTCCCCCACCGACACCAGGTCGCTGATCGAGACCGCCGTGGAGCGGTTCCTGGCCGAGGTGCCGGCGCTGCGGCCGCTCAAGCTCGTGGCCGGGCTGGAGCTGCGGGGCCGCGGCGACGTGCAGCTCTACCGGGTCGAGCTCCCCGGCCCCCAGGTCACCAAGGACATCGCCGCCGACGCCAAGGTGCGGATCGAGGTTCCGCGGGCGGCCTTCAACGCCCTGGCCACCAGGGGCGCCGTGCGCGACTGGCGGGCGGCGTTCGCCCGCGGCGAGGCGAAGGCGACCGGCGTGGAGCAGGTGATGCGGCTGATCGTCAACGTGGTCGAGCGCCAGGAGGAGCGCTCGCGGACCCGCAAGGCAAAGGCCTGACCGGGCCGCTCAGCCGGCCAGCGCCTCCGCCTCGCGCAGCTGCTCGTCGATCAGCTCCAGCCCGGCGTCCCAGAAGCCCGGGTCGGCCAGATCGATGCCGACGATCTGCGCCAGCTCCTCCGGCGCGCGCGAGCCCCCGGCGGCCAGCAGGTCCAGGTAGCGGGGGACGAACGCCTCGCCCTCGGCGCGGTAGCGGCTGTAGATCGAGAGCGCCAGCAGCTGCCCGTAGGCATAGGCGTACACGTAGCCCGGCGTGTTGATGAAGTGCGGGATGTAGGACCACCACATCCGGTAGCCCTCGGTGATCTGCACCGCGTCGCCGAACAGCTCCGTCTGGCTCTCGACCCACAGCTCGCCGATCCGCTCGACCGACAGCTCGCCCTCGGCGCGCCGCCGCGTGTGCACCAGGTGCTCGAAGCGGTTCATCGCCATCTGCCGGAACACGGTGGCGATCGCGTCGTCGATCCGCTCCCCCAGCAGCCCCAGCCGCTGGCGCTCGTCGGGGGCGGCGTCCAGCAGCCGGCCGAACACCAGGTGCTCGCCGAACACCGACGCGGTCTCCGCCAGCGTCAGGGGGGTCGAGTGATGGAAGATGCCCTGGGGGCGCGCCAGGGCGGCGTGCAGCCCGTGCCCCAGCTCGTGGGCCATCGTGAGCACGTCGCGCCGGCGGGCGGTGAAGTTCAGCAGCACGTAGGGGTGGACGCTCGGCACCGTGTAGGAGCAGAACGCGCCGCCGCGCTTGTTGGGGCGCGGGGGGGCGTCGATCCAGCGCTCCTGGAAGAAGCGCCGCGCCAGCTCGCCGGCCGCCGGGGCGAAGGACGAGTAGGCGTCGAGCACGATCTCGCGCGCCTGCGCGTAGGAGAAGGTGACGTCCTCGGTGAGCACCGGGGCCGAGCGGTCGTAGTCGGCCAGGCGGTCGAGCCCGAGCAGTCTGGCCTTCAGGCGGTACCACCGCTGGGGGATGTCGAAGCGGGCGCGCACCGCCGCGATCAGCGCCATCACCGACTCGTCGCTGGCCTCGTTGGCCAGGTTCCGGCTCGCCAGCCAGTGGGGATAGGAGCGCAGCCGGTCCTCCACCGACTTGTCGTAGACGAGCGTGTTGAGGATGAAGCCCCGCGTGCGCAGCTCGGGGGCGAGCGCGTCGGTCACGGCCGCCGCCGCGGCGCGGCGCGTCTCGCGCTCGGGGGAGAGGAGCCGGCTGAGCGCCGTGTCCAGCGTCACCTCCTCCTCGCCGAGCCTCACCCGCAGCGCCGCCGTGAGCTGCCCGAACAGCCGGGTCCAGGCCGCCTGGCTGGCGATCGACTTCTCCGAGAGCACCTTCTCCTCGGGCTCGCTCAGCAGATGCGGGCGGTAGCGGCGGGCGCTGCGCAGGTGGTGGCGGCAGAAGTCCAGTCCCTCGGCGTCCAGCAAGCGGTCGGCCACCGCGTCCTCGAGCGCCGCCCACTCCAGATCGAAGAACAGGAGCTTGGTCTGGATCTCGGTGGCGCGCTCCTGGACGAGCGCGAGCAGGGCGCCGCGCTCCGGGTCGGCCGTGTCGGTTGCGAAGCGCAGCGAGGCGTAGGAGGCGGCGCGGCCAACGAGCTCCTCGATCGCCTCCAGCTCGCGCATCGCCCGCACGAGGGCGGGCCCGTCGAGATCGGCCACCCGGCCGGCGTGCTCGCCGGCGAAGGCGCTGGCGCGCTCGGAGGCCTCCTCGAGCATCCGCCTGGCCCCCTCCGCCCCCTCCCCGTCGGTGAGCGGATCGAGGTCCCACTCGGTCTCGAGCAGCTCGGGATCGGTCAGGTTCCGGGCGAGGCTGGTCACGCTGAGTACCCTAGCTGCCCCGGTCATGAGCTACTCCAAACTGGGCCTGGCGCTGGGACTCGGCCTCGCGACGGCGGCGCTCGCCGCCTGCGGCGGCTCCGGGAGCTCCTCGGCGTCCGTCAGCCTCGACCGTCTGCCGCTCCTCCCCGGGGTCCGGGTCATCACCCAGGCCCGCCAGTGCGACCGGGGCGCCAACGCCTTCTGTGCCGTGGAGCTCGTGGTCGCCGACCGGCGCTACCGCAGCTCGGGCGACCTGGTCACCGAGGAGCACCGGCTGCTCAGGCGCGCCGGCTGGGCGGACGCCAGCGGCGACTTCGGCTCCGAGCAGGCCTCCGACTCGCCCGGCCACAGGCTGCACCTCACCTACGCCACGGCGCTGGCGGAGCTCACCGGGATCGACGAGCGGTGGATCAAGCGCCCGCGCGGGTTCGCGCTCGCGCTCTCGCGCCAGGTGTTCGACCGCGTCCCGACGATGGCCCTCATGCTCGAGACCGGACCGGCGTGAGCACCAGGCGGCCGTCGGGGCCCAGCGAGATCGCGCTGCGCCCGGCCAGCAGATCGCGCAGGTCGGCGCCCACCAGCTCCGAGCGCCAGCCGGAGAGCGTCCTCACCGGCGGCTCGGGCTCCGAACGGCGGATCGCGATGATGATCTGCTCCAGCTCGGCGCGCGAGGCGATCAGCTCGTAGGCCAGCCCGGCCTCGAGTGCCCGCGCCCGAAGCAGCGCCTCGGCGAGCGAGATCAGCGGCGCGTCGGAGGCGTCGAAGCGCTCGCGCCCGGGCTCGCGCGGGATCGGATCGGCCGCGCGGCCCCGCTCGATCGCCTCCAGGATCGCCCGGCCGCGCCGGCGGATGCCCGAGGGGTGGATGCCCCTTATCTGCTCGAGCCCGCGCAGATCCCTCGGCTGGCGCCGGGCCAGCTCAAGCAGCGCCGGGTCGGCGAGGACCGACCCGACGGGTCGGTCCTGCTCGGCCGCCGTGCGCTCGCGCCAGGCGGCCAGCTCGCGGGCCACGGCGCGGGCCCGCGGGTCAAGCTGGCCGATCCGCGGCAGGCGCTCCCACGCTGTCTCGGGGTCGCGCTCGTCGGTCGCCGCCTCGAGCCGGCGGCACTCCTCCCGCGCCCAATCCAGCCGCCCGCTGGCGCGCAGGCGGGCCTGGAGCTCGTCGGCCAGCTCGAGGAGGTGGACCACGTCCTCGGCGGCGTAGCTCAGCTGCTCCTCGGTCAGGGGGCGGGAATCCCAGCGGGTGTAGCTGGCGGTCTTGCCCACCCGGCGCCCCAGCACCCGGGCCAGGAGGTTGCCATAGCCCGCCTGGGCGCTCGCCCCCGCGAAGCCCGCCGCAACCTGCGTGTCGAAGATGTTGGTGACCTCGGTGCCCCAGGCGCGCCTGAGGATCGCCACGTCCTGGCGCCCGGCGTGGAGCACGACCTCCACCCCGGGGTCCGCGAGCGCCGCCGAGAGCGGCCGCACGTCGACGCCCGAGAGCGCGTCGATCAGCACGATGTCGGGCTGCTCGGGCCTCCCCGGCGCGTCGATCGCGACCTGGACGACGCAGAGGAGCGCGCGGTAGCGGCCCTCGGACATGAACTCCGTGTCGATGCCCAGCCGGCCGCGCTCGCCTGCCCTGGCGGCGGCGCCCGCCACGTCGGCTGAGGTGGCGAGCGTCCACGCCGACATCAGCTCAACCTACCTTGGTCTCAGCCATCTCCAAACCCCCGTGAGCGTGGAAATCCGATCCAGTTGGTAGGATATACCGCGATGATCTTCTCGTCCAAGGCCGAGTACGGCGTGCGCCTGATGGTCGAGCTCGGTCGCCAGACGCCCGAGCATCCCACGAGCCTGAAGGCGATCGCGGACGCCGAGGGTCTGCCGCTGGCCTACCTGGAGCAGGTGGTGGCCCGGCTGCGCAAGGCCGGCCTGGTGATGAGCGCCCGCGGCGCCCACGGCGGCTACTGGCTGGCGCGGGCGGCCGAGGAGATCACGATGGACGAGGTCGTCCAGGCGCTCGAGGGCACGATCGCGCCGATGGAGTGCTTCGTGCACCCGCACACCGAGCGGGTGCTCTGCTCCCACGGCCCGGACTCCGGGCGCGGCTGCGCGACCAAGCTCCTGTGGACGCGCGTGCAGGGCGGGATCATCCGCTCGCTGCAGACCACCACCCTGGCCGACCTGGTGGAGTTCTCCACCCGCGCCGAGTCCGGCGCGGCCCCGCGCATCGATCACCTCGCCGCCCCGCGCGCCGAGGGCGCCGCCGCGGTGATCGCCTGATGGGAGCGTTTCTGGAGATCCGCGGCCTCCACGTCCGGGCCGGCGAGAAGGAGATCCTGCGCGGGCTGGACCTGTCCGTCGAGAAGGGCGAGATCCACGCGCTGATGGGGCCCAACGGCTCGGGCAAGTCGACGCTGGCCAACGCGATCATGGGCCACCCCAACCTCGAGGTGACCGAGGGCCAGATCCTCCTCCGGGGTGAGGACATCACCGAGGCCGAGCCCGACGAGCGCGCCCGAAAGGGGCTGTTCATGGCCTTCCAGTACCCGGTTTCCGTGCCCGGCGTCACCGTCACCAAGTACCTGCGCACGGTGCTCAACGCGCACCGCGAGGCGCGCGGCGAGGACGCGATCCCGCTCAAGGAGTTCCGGGAGTCGGTGGAGGCGGCGATGAAGCTGACCAACGTGCCCCGGGAGTTCTCCACCCGCTACCTGAACGAGGGCTTCTCGGGCGGGGAGAAGAAGCGCATGGAGATCCTCCAGCTCGCCCTCCAGCGTCCGGAGATGGCGATCCTCGACGAGACCGACTCGGGTCTTGACATCGACGCGCTGCGGGTGGTCGCGGGCGGCGTCAACGCGGTCGCCGGCCCCGACATGGGGGTCCTGATCATCACCCACTACCAGCGGATCCTCCACCTGGTCCAGCCGAGCCACGTCCACGTCATGTACCAGGGCCGGATCGTCAAGGAGGGCGGCCCCGACCTGGTCGAGGAGCTGGAGGCCAAGGGCTACGGGTGGATCACCGAGGAGGTGGCGGCGGCGTGAGCGCGGTCGGCGAGACCGACGCCGTCCGGGCCGCGGTCGCCGACCAGTTCCCCGTCCTGCGCCGGCGCTTCGACGGCCACCGCCTGGTCTACCTGGACTCGAGCGCGACCTCGCAGACGCCCCAGCCGGTGATCGACGCGATGACCCGGTACTACACCGAGTCGCGAAGCTCGATCCACCGCGGCGTCTACCCGCTGGCGGTCGAGGCGACCGAGCTCTACGAGGGCGCCCGCGCGCGGATCGCGGCCTGGCTGGGGTCGACTCCCGAGGAGACCGTCTTCACCGCCAACGCCACCGCGGCGATCAACCTCGTCGCCTACACCTGGGGGCGCCAGAACGTCGTCCGGGGTGACCTCGTCGTGCTCACCGAGATGGAGCACCACTCCAACATCGTCCCCTGGCAGCTGCTCTGCCAGGACCGCGAGGCCGAGCTGGCCTACGTGCCGGTGCTCGGCGACGGCCAGCTCGACCTCGACGCGCTGGACGCGCTGCTGCAGCGCGGGCCCAAGCTGGTCGGCGTGGTGCACGTCTCAAACGTCCTGGGGACGATCAACCCGGTGGCGGAGATCGCTCGCCGGGCGCACGCCGCAGGGGCGCGCGTGCTGGTCGACGGCACCCAGGCCGTCCCGCAGCTCCCGGTCGACCTGCGCGAGATCGACGCCGACTTCTACGCCTGGACGGGGCACAAGGCCTACGGCCCCACCGGCATCGGCGTGCTGCACGGTCGCCGCGAGCTGCTCGAGGAGATGCCGCCGTTCATCGGCGGCGGCCACATGATCCGCACGGTGGCGGCCAACGAGTCGACCTGGACCGACCTGCCGTGGAAGTTCGAGGCGGGCACCTCGCAGATCGCCGAGGCGATCGGGCTGGGGGCGGCGGTCGACTGGATCCGGGCGGTCGGGATCGAGCAGATCCGCCTCCACGAGGAGGCGCTGGTCGCCCAGACGCTGGAGCGGCTGGGCTGCGAGGTCCCCGGCCTGAGCGTCCACGGCCCGGCGGACGCCGCGGACCGCGGCGCGCTCGTCTCCTTCACCCTCCAGGGCGCCCATCCCCACGACATCGGGGAGATCCTGGGGCGCGAGGGGATCTGCGTGCGCGCCGGACACCACTGCGCCCAGCCGCTGATGCGCAGGCTGGGGGTCCCCGCCACCACCCGCGCGTCGTTCGCCGTGCACAACTCCGCGCAGGACGTCGACGCCCTGGTGCGGGGGATGGGGCGCGTGCGCCAGGTCCTGGCGCTGTAGCGGCGTTTGGCGAGGGGCGCCCCGGCGGCTGCGGGGGCGCGAGAGCGGGGGCGGCGGGCGGCTCGGGAGCGTCAGCCCGGGCCGGTGAGCGCCGCGTAGGTTCGCGCCAGGCCCTCGTGGAGGTCGATCTCGGCGGTGAAGCCCAGCTCCTCGCGCGCGCGGCTCGGGTCCATCAGGCTGCGCTCCAGCTCGCCCGGGCGCAGCGGCTCGAGCCTCGGCTCAAGCGAGGTGCCGGCGATCCGCTGGAGCTGGGCCAGAAGCTCGGAGACGGTCGTCTCGACCCCCGTGCAGACGTTGAAGGTGCCGGGGTGGCCGGCGGCGACCAGCATCGCGCGGGCGACGTCGCCGACGTGGACGTAGTCCCGCGTCGCCCTGCCGAAGCCGTAGACGGTGGGGGTGGCCCCCCGCGAGAGCTGGTGGCTGAAGATCGCCACCACGCCTGCCTCGCCGTGGTAGCGCTGGCGCGGGCCGTACACGTTGGCCAGCCGGCACACCGAATGCGGGATGCCGCTCGCCTCGCGCCAGGTGTTGACGTACGCCTCCGCCGCCAGCTTCGACGCCCCGTAGGGGGAGAGCGGCTCGGGCGGCCAGGACTCGGGGGTGGGCAGCGGCGCCCGGCGCCCGTAGATCGCCCCCCCGGTGGAGGCGAACACGACCGGGGCCCGGTGTCGTTCGGCCGCCAGCAGGACGCCGAGGGTCCCGACCACGTTCACCTCGCAGTCGCGCACCGGGTCGGCCACCGAGCGGGTGACGCTGGCCTGGGCGGCCAGGTGGAAGACGACGGTCGGGGCGGCCTCGTCGAGAGCGCGGTCGAGCGCTTCGCGGTCGCAGACGTCGAGCACCTCCAGCCGCGCGTGCGCCGCGACGTTCTCCCGCGAACCGGTCGAGAGGTCGTCGAGCACCGTGACCGCCGAGCCGGCGGCCAGCAGCGCATCGACCACGTGGGAGCCGATGAAGCCGGCGCCCCCGGTCACCACCGCGCGGCTGAGATCCCAGGTCAAGGGGGGCATCCTGTCACGCGCCGGCCCCGCCGCAGCGCGTCCGCGCCTCGCCGCGCCTCCGCTAGCCTAGGCCGAGATGGACGACCTCTACCGCGAGAACATCCTCGACCACTACAAGCACCCCCACAACTGGAGCCCGCCGGCGCCTCCGATCGAGGCGCCCGACCTGGAATTCCACGACCTCAACCCGCTGTGCGGCGATGAGCTCACCGTGCAGCTGCGGGTGGACGGCGGGGGGCGGATCGAGGACGTGCGCTTCTCCGGCCACGGGTGCGCGATCTCGCAGGCCGCCGCCTCGATGGCCTCCGACGAGGTCAAGGGGATGGCGGTGGCCGACCTGCTCCGGCTCGATCGCGCCTTCATCCTCGGCCTGCTGGGCATCGACATCTCCGCCACCCGGATGAAGTGCGCGCTGCTCTCGCTCAAGGTGCTCAAGAGCGCCTCGCTCGGGCACGCCGCCGAGTGGGAGCCCGACACGCCCGAGAGCGCGGTCGACGCGGCGTAGGACAGAACGTCCTGCCCGACGGGCGGCGATTCGCCGCCTTAACCAAAACGTCGTGGACGTTGCCGGATCGTCCAATAGGATGGCCGGCGGATTGTCGATCGAGGGGCGAGAAGCGACGCGTGCGCCGGACCCGGCGGGTCTGGCCGTCGAGCGAGCGGCCGCGTCCGGCGCCCCGGCCGGCGCCGCCCCCGACGTGCGCCTGGTCGAGGTCACCAAGCGCTACGGCGATGTGATCGCAGTCGACCGCGTCGACCTCGAGATCGCCCGCGGCGAGTTCTTCACCCTCCTCGGCCCGTCCGGGTCGGGCAAGACCACCACGCTGCGCGTCATCGCCGGGTTCGAGCGCCCCGACCGGGGGCGCGTGGAGCTGGCGGGTCGCGACGTGACCGCTGATCCCCCCTACGAGCGCGAGGTCAACACGGTCTTTCAGGACTACGCCCTGTTCCCGCACATGACCGTGGCCCAGAACATCGAGTACGGCCTGCGGATCCGCAAGCTCGGCAAGCGGGAGCGGGCGCGGCGGCGCGACGAGGCGCTCGAGATGGTGCGACTCGCCGACTACGGCGGGCGCAAGCCCGGCGAGCTCTCGGGCGGGCAGCGCCAGCGGGTGGCGCTCGCGCGCGCGATCGTCAACCGGCCGCGCGTGCTGCTGCTCGACGAGCCCCTGGGCGCCCTGGACCTGAAGCTCCGCCTGCAGATGCAGAGCGAGCTCAAGCGGATCCAGGGCGCGGTCGGGATCACGTTCCTGTACGTGACGCACGACCAGGACGAGGCGCTGACGATGAGCGACCGGACCGCGGTCTTCAACGAGGGGCGGATCGAGCAGATCGGGACGCCCGAGGAGGTCTACGAGCGTCCGGCGACCCCGTTCGTCAGCGGGTTCGTAGGCACCTCCAACGTGCTGGAGCGCGGCGGGCGGCGATTCACCATCCGCCCCGAGAAGGTGCGGCTGCTGGTGGGCGGGGAGCCGCGGGAAGGGCTCGTCACCGAGCGCGGCGTGATCCAGAGCGTGGCCTACGGCGGCCCGGTGACCCGCTACGAGGTGGAGCTGGAGGCGGGCGGCACCCTGCAGGCCGTGCGCCAGAACATCGAGACCTCCTCGGCGGAGGCGCTCGAGCAGCGAGGTAGGGCGGTTGAGGTCGGCTGGCTCCCCGAGCAGGCGGTGCCGGTCGGCGATGGCACGAACACCGAGGAGGAAGGTCAGTGAGACTCATCGTCAGCGGGCGCCACGGTCCGGCGCTGTTCCTGGCCGCGTTCATCGCCCTGATGGCGGCGGCGGTGGCGGGCTGCGGCGGATCGGGCGGCACGGCGCGCAACACCCACATGCTCCAGAGCCTCGGCAGGGGCGAGGGACAGCTGAACCTCGTCGAGTGGCCCGGCTACGTGGAGCCTCAATGGGTCAAGCCGTTCGAGCAGCAGACCGGCTGCATCGTCCACAACAAGGACGCCGGCACCTCCGACCAGATGGTGCTGCTGATGCGCACCGGCCAGTACGACGGCGTCTCGGCCTCGGGCAACGCGACCGAGCGCCTAGTCGACGGCGGCGACGTCTCCCCGGTCAACGTCAACCTCGTCCCCAACTACAAGACGATCTTCCCCGACATCAAGAACCAGCCCTACAACACCTTCGGCGGGGTGCACTACGGCATCCCCCACGGCCGGGGCGCGAACCTGCTGATGTGGCGGACCGACCACGTCCACCCAGCGCCGCTCTCCTGGTCGGTGATCCTCGACCCCTCCCAGGCCGCCAAGTACCGGGGCAATATCTCCGTCTACGACGACCCGATCTACATCGCCGACGCCGCGGTCTACCTGAAGACGCACGACCCGTCGCTGGGGATCACCAACCCCTACGAGCTCGACTCAAAGCAGTTCAACGCCGCGGTCAGCCTGCTCAAGCAGCAGCGACCCAACGTGGGCGAGTACTGGAGCGACGCGACCAAGCAGATCCAGTCCTTCGCGAGCGGCGACGACTGGGTAGGGACGACCTGGCAGTACCAGTACTTCCAGCTCGCCGGCAAGAAGGTTCCGGTCGCGATCTCGCCCGCGAGCGAGGGATTCGTCCCCACCGAGGGCGCGACGGGGTGGTCGGACACGTGGATGATCAGCTCGCACGCCAAGCACCCCAACTGCATGTACAAGTGGATGAACTGGATCGTCTCGCCGATGGTCAACGCCGAGGTCGCGCAGTACTTCGGCGAGGCGCCGGCCCAGAGCCTGGCCTGCCAGCCGGCCACGCTCGAGGCCGCGGCCAAGGTGATCGGCTACCCGCCCGACCCCCACTTCTGCGACGAGTACCACGCTGGGCTGCCCTCGTTCTGGAGCCGCGTCTACTACTGGCAGACGCCGACCACCAACTGCGGCGACAGCCGCGGGAACGTGTGCAAGAACTACAACGACTGGGTCAGCGCGTGGACGCAGATCAAGGGATAGCGGCCGCGGGGCGGCGCTGATGCAATCCGCCGAGGCGCTGGCCCCGGCGTCGCCGTCGGTCGGCCGGCGGGTGGCCGCGCTGTTTCACGGCCGCCCGCGTCTGACCGTCGGCGCGCTCCTGGGGGGGCCGCTGGGATGGCTGGTGATCGGCTACCTGGGCTCGCTCGCCGTGCTCTTCGCGGCCGCCTTCTGGAACGTCAACGCCCTCACCGGCGAGGTTGTGCAGACGTTCACGCTCGGCAACTTCAAGACGATCTTCTCCGAGTCGGTGTACCGGACGGTGGCGCTGCGGACGGTGGGGATCGCGGCGGCGGTCACCGTGACCGACGCCCTGCTCGCCTTCCCGGTCGCCTTCTACATGGCGAAGGTCGCCCGCCGCCGCGGCAAGGCGGTCCTGGTCGTGGCGGTGCTGATGCCGCTGTGGTCCAGCTACCTGGTCAAGGTGTACTCCTGGCGGGTGATCCTCTCCTCGGGCGGCGTGCTGGACTGGGCGCTTCACCCGCTGGGGATCTCGGGACCCGGCTACGGCAACCTCGCCGTGTGGCTCGTGATGAGCTACCTGTGGCTGCCCTACATGATCCTGCCGATCTTTGCCGGGCTGGAGCGCATCCCCGACTCGATGATCGCCGCCTCCGAGGATCTGGGCGGCGGGCCGCTCATCACGTTCCGTCGGGTGATCCTCCCGCTGGCCCTCCCGGCGGTGGTGGCCGGCTCGATCTTCACCTTCTCCCTCACGCTGGGCGACTACATCACGCCGCAGCTGGTCTCCAACAACGACTTCATCGGGACCGTCGTGTTCTCCAACATCACCAACAACCTCCCGCTGGCCTCGGCATTCGCCACCGTCCCGGTGGTGATCATGGTCATCTACCTGCTGATCGCGCGCCGGCTCGGCGCGTTCGAGCACCTATGACGCTGAGCCGTCGCGCGCGGATCGCTCTGCGAGCCGGGGTCGGTGTGACCCTGGCCTTCATCTACCTGCCGCTGGTGGTGGTGGGGATCTACGCCTTCAACTCCTCCAACATCCTCGCCTGGCCCCCTCCGAGCCTGACCACGCACTGGTTCGACGCGGCGTTCCACAACAGCGCGGCGGGCAGCGCGATCCTCACCTCGATCAAGGTCGGCCTGGCGGCGACCGCGATCGCGCTCCTGCTCGGCACGCTCGCCTCGCTGGCGGTCGCCCGCCACCGGTTCTTCGGCCGGGAGACCGTCTCGTTCCTGGTCATCCTCCCGATCGCGCTGCCGGGAATCGTCACCGGCGTGGCGCTGTCGGACACCTTCACCCAGGTGCTGGGGATCCCGCTCAGCCTGCTGACCGTGATCATCGGCCACGCCACCTTCTGCATCGTGGTCGTCTACAACAACGCGGTGGCGCGGCTGCGGCGCTCGTCGGGATCGATCGAGGAGGCCTCGGCGGACCTCGGCGCCGATCCCTGGCAGACCTTCTACTACGTCACGCTGCCGGCGATGCGCTCGGCCCTGGTCGCCGGCGCGCTGCTGGCCTTCGCCCTCTCCTTCGACGAGATCATCGTCACCCTGTTCACGATCGGCGCCGGCCAGCAGACGCTGCCGATCTGGATCTTCAACAACCTCTTCCGCCCCAACCAGCTGCCGATCGTCAACGTCGTGGCGATCCTGCTCGTGCTCGCCTCGACGATCCCGGTCTACCTCGCCCACCGGCTGACGCGCGAGGAGGAGGGCGCGGCGGCGGTGCGGGGCGGGGCGGGCGCCGCCGAGGCCACCGCGGCGGCGTAGCGGGGCAGGGGCCCTGGAGCGGCGGGCCTGCCCCAACTCCGACCAACGCGCTAGGATTTGTCTCGTGCCCGAGATCATCGAAGTCTGCCCCCTGGAGGACCTCAAGCCGGGTGAGATGCGCCTGGTGGAGTGGGAGGACCTCGAGATCGGCGTGTTCAACTGCGGTGGATCCCTCTACGCGATCGAGGATCGCTGCTCGCATGACAACGGACCGCTGGCCGAGGGGGAGTTCGATCCGGAGAGCTGCACGGTGGAGTGCCCGCGCCACGGGTCGCTGTTCGACCTCAAAACGGGTAACCCCAAGACGTTGCCCGCATACGCCCCGGTGGACACCTTCCCGGTGATCATCGAGGACGAGACGATCAAGCTGGAGGTGGAGTAAGTGGCGGTAGTCGAGAACCAGAAGCTGCGGGAGATCAACGCTGACTACGAGCAGCGCTACGGGTTTCACGATGCCGAGAACTACCTCTATAAGGCGCCCAAGGGGCTGAGCCGGGAGATCGTCGAGAAGATCTCGGAGTTCAAGTCAGAGCCGCGGTGGATGCGCGAGTTCCGTCTGAAGGCGCTCGAGCACTTCCTGGCCCGGCCCCAGCCGACGTGGGGCTCGCCGCTGCTCGCCGAGGTCGACTACGACGACATCCACTACTTCGTCCGCGCCTCCGAGAAGGCCGGCCGCTCGTGGGACGAGGTGCCCGAGGACGTCAAGCGGACCTTCGACCGCCTTGGGATCCCCGAGGCCGAGCGGAAGTTCCTGGCCGGGGTCGGCGCCCAGTACGAGTCGGAGGTCGTCTACCACCAGGTGCGCGAGGACCTCGAGAAGCAGGGCGTGATCTTCGTCGACATGGACTCGGGCCTGCGCGAGCACGAGGACATCGTCAAGCAGTACTTCGCCACCGTGATCCCGCCCAACGACAACAAGCTGGCGGCGCTCAACAGCGCCGTGTGGTCGGGCGGGTCGTTCGTGTACGTCCCCGAGGGCGTGCACGTCGAGATGCCGCTCCAGGCCTATTTCCGGATCAACACCGAGAACATGGGCCAGTTCGAGCGCACGCTGATCATCGCCGAGCCCGGGTCCTACGTCCACTACGTCGAGGGGTGCACCGCGCCCACCTACAGCTCCTCCTCGCTGCACTCCGCGGTGGTCGAGCTGATCGCCAAGCCGGGCGCCCGGATCCGCTACACGACCGTGCAGAACTGGTCCCAGAACGTCTTCAACCTGGTGACCAAGCGCGCGGTGGCCTACGAGGAGGCGACCGTGGAGTGGGTCGACTGCAACCTGGGCTCCAGGCTCACGATGAAGTACCCGAGCGTGTATCTGCTGGGCGAGCGGGCCCACGGCGAGATCCTCTCGATCGCCTTCGCCGGCCGGGGCCAGCACCAGGACGCGGGCGGCAAGATCATCCACGCCGCCCCCAACACGACCTCCAACATCTTCGCCAAGTCGATCTCCAAGGACGGCGGCCGCGGCTCCTACCGCGGGCTCCTGGAGATCGCCAAGGGCGCCCACGGCGCCCGCTCGAAGGTGGTCTGCGACGCGCTGCTGCTCGACGAGGAGTCGCGGTCGGACACCTATCCCACGATCCGCATCAGCGAGGACGACGTCAACGTCGGCCACGAGGCGACCGTGTCCAAGGTCGGCGAGGACCAGCTCTTCTACCTGATGTCCCACGGCATCCCCGAGGACGAGGCCTCGAAGCTGATCGTCAACGGCTTCATCGAGCCGATCACCAAGGAGCTGCCGATGGAGTACGCGGTCGAGATGAACCGCCTGATCGAGCTCCAGATGGAGGGCTCGATTGGCTGATTCGGCGGCCGGGGCCCCGGCGCTCGAGCTGCCGCGGTTCAAGGGTCGGCCGGGCTGGGAGTTCACAGACCTCTCGGGGCTCGACCTGGCCGCCTACGAGCGGGCGCTCCCCGAGGCGGGCGAGAGCGTGCGGACGCGGCTCTGGGAGCCGGGCGGCCACGGGCTCCCCCCGGGCGTGCTGGTCAGCGCGCTCGACGGGGCGCAGCAGCTCGGCTCGCTGATCTCCGCCGAGGACGACATCTTCGTCGCGCTCAACGACGCCGGCGAGCGGGGTGGCACGTTCGTGTACGTGCCCCGGGGGGTCGTCGTCGAGCAGCCGATCTCGCTCGCCGCCGTCCAGCCGCGCAGCGGCACGCTCGTCAACCAGCGCACGCTGATCGTGCTCGAGCCGGGGGCCCAGGCGGAGGTCTGGGAGCAGTACCTGTCCGCCGAGGACGAGCTGGACGGGGTGTTCAACGTGGTCACCGAGCTCGTGGTGGGCGACGGCGCGCGGCTGCGCTACGTGTGTGGCCAGGCGCTGTCCGAGCGCACGTGGATCTTCGGCGCCCAGCGGGCGCAGGTGGACCGCGACGCCTACCTGGACTGGGTGGCGCTCGGCTTGGGCTCGGCCAACGGGCGCGTGCGGATGGAGACCAAGCTGGCGGGGGAGGGGGCGGAGGCCCGGGTGACCGGGGCCTACGCGACCCACGCCCGGCAGCACATCGACTTCGACACCACCCAGGAGCACGCGGCCGCCAACACCACCTCCGACCTGGCCTTCCGCGGGGTGCTCGGGGGTCGCTCGAGCGCGGTGTGGAAGGGCAACATCATCGTCGACCCGGGCGCCCAGAAGACCGACGCCTTCCAGGAGTCGCGCAACCTCCTGCTCTCCAAGCGAGCGCACGCCGACGCGATCCCGGGGCTGGAGATCCAGGCCAACGACGTGCGCTGCACCCACGCGGCCGCGGTCGCGCAGGTCGATCCCGAGCAGCTCTTCTACCTGCGCTCACACGGGCTGGGCGAGGAGGTCGCCAAGCGGCTGGTCATCGAGGGCTTTCTGGCCGCGCTGGTGGAGCGCTTCGAGCCGGGACCGGTGCGCGAGCAGCTCGCGGCCACGCTCGAGGCGCGGCTGGCGATCGTGCTGGGCGAGTAGCGGGCGGCGCGGGCGGGCGCCGACGCGGTCCCGGGGCGACGCGCGGCTCGCCCCGACGCGATCCCCGGGGACGACTGGTCTCCGATGGGCGGCGCTTGTCTCGATGGGGCGGCGCTGGTTTCCATGGGGCGGCGCTGGTCTCCATGGGGCGGCGCGGCGCTGGTCCTCCTGGGCCGACACCTGTGCGCCTATCACCGCGCGCGCCGGGCCTGCGAGGCGCGTAGGTGTCGGATTCCGAACCGTGTGCGCCACGCGCTCGGTGGGGCGGCGGCGGTAGGCAGATAGGTGTCGCGGGCGACTTTGACCGATGGCGGCGGGGGGAGGACCGCGCCAACCGCGGCATCCGGGCCGCCGGGTCCGTTGGCTAGAGCGCGTAGGCCAGCAGCCCGGCGACCAGGCCGTAGAAGAAGCAGGCCTCAGTCAGCGCGAAGCCCAGCCACTGGACGCTCGTGATCTCCTCGCGCAGCTCCGGCTGGCGAGCGACCGCCTCGATCACGCCCTTGAAGACCAGGCCGATGCCAACGCCGGCGCCGATCGCGCCCATGCCCCCGGCGAGGCCGATGGCGAGGGACTTCAGTCCGGATTGGCCGGCGTCCAGGAGCGAGGCGGCGAAGGCGAGGGAGTGGGTCAGCATCGCGGTCGACCTCCTCGCTCGTGAAGGTCGAGCCTGACCCGCCAAATCTGGACTTCCGCCATCTCAATCACCTTCCGGCTACCGTGTCGCATACCACGAGTATGCATCTTTACATACAGACAGTATGAATGTCAAGCCGCGGAGCGGCCGGTCGGAGGGGCCTGCGGGCGGGGCGGCTGGTGGGCCCGGCGGGCCGCCCGCTGTCGGCGGGCCGCCGGTGACGGCGCCCGCCCAGCACGGGCAGCATCCGCGCACCAAGGCGGCGCAGCGCGAGGCGACCGTCGCGGCCCTCATCACGGCCGCCCGCGAGCTGTTCGCGGAGCGGGGATACGCCGCCGTCGCCACCGAGGAGATCGTTCAGCGGGCGGGCGTGACCCGCGGGGCCCTCTACCACCACTTCCGGGGCGGCAAGGAGGATCTCTTCCGGGCGGTGCTGGTGCAGGTGAGCGCCGAGATCGTCCAGCGCGTGTCGCAGGCGGCCGGCTCGACCGAGGACCCATGGGAGGAGCTGGTGCGGGGATCCGAGGCGTTCCTCGATGCCTGCTCCACGCCGGAGGTGCAGCGGATCGTCTTGCTCGACGCCCCCGCGGTCCTCGGGTGGGACGTGCGCCGCGCGATCGACGCCGACTACGGCCTGCGGCTGCTCGAGGGGGCGCTTCAGCGGGCGATCGACGACGGCCGCATGCTTCCCGGCTCGGCGAGCGCGATGGCCCACGTCCTCGCCGGCGCGCTCGACGAGGCGGCCATGGTGGTGGCGCGCGCCGAGGACCCGGGCGCGGCGCGGGCGGAGATGAGCCGGACGATCCGGCGCCTGCTGGACGGGCTGCGCGGGCCCGGCGCCTGAGTCCCGGTGCGCTTCCTGCTCACCGATGACCCGGAGGAGTTCGCGGCCCGGGCCCGGCCGCTGCTGGAGTCACGCCTGGAGTTCAACCTGATGGCGGGCGTGACGCAGAGCGCGCGGGACGGCGCCTACGATCAGGCCCACTTCGCGCTCGGCCTCGATCACCGCGACCTGGCCGTCACCGCCGCGCTGCGCACGCCGCCGTGGCCGCTGCTGGTCGGGCCGCTCGAGCCGGCTGACGCCCGCGTCCTGGTCGCGAGGTGGCTGGAGCACGACCCGGACCTCGGCGCCGTCAACGGGCCGACCGCGGCCGCGCGCGCCCTCGCCGCCGCCTGGTGCGAGGCCACCGGTGGCACCTCCGAGCCGGGAATGCGCCAGGCGATGCACGCGCTGCGCGAGGTGAGCGGGCCGCCCAGGCCGGCGGCGGGTCGGCTGCGCCCCGCGCGCGAGCAGGAGCTCGAGCTGGTCGCCTCATGGTGGGGCGCCTTCGTCCGCGAGGCGGGCGTGGTGGGCGGGCAGCGCGACTCGGTGCTGAGGGAGCGCATCGCCCGCGGGTGGATCCATCTCTGGGAGCACTCCGCGCCGGTCTCGCTCGTGGCGATCGCCGCCGAGGTGGCGGGCGTGGCGCGGATCGGCCCGGTGTACACGCCGCCGCGCCATCGCAGCCGCGGATACGCCGGAAGCGCGGTCGCTGCCCTCAGCCGCCTGGCGCTGCGGCGCGGCGCCCACACCTGCATGCTCTACACCGACCTCGCCAACCCGACCTCCAACAAGATCTATGGGGAGATCGGCTACCGGCGGATCTCCGAGTGGGAGGAGTGGCGGCTAATGCGACCGCCCGCCTGAGCGATCTCGGAGGAGTGGCGGCTAACGCGACCGCCCGCCTGAGCGACGCGCGAGAAGCCGCGGGACCGCTGAGCCCGGGCGGCTCAGCCCGCCAGGCCGCCGAGCGTCTCCATCTCCTCGTCGGTCAACTCGAGCGCGGCGGCCTCGAGGTTCTCCTCGAAGTGGCGAACCGAGCTGGTGCCCGGGATCGGCAACATCACGGGCGAGCGCTGCAGGAGCCAGGCGAGCGCCACCTGCGCCGGCGTGGCGTCGTGGGCGCGGGCCACCTCGTCCAGCGCGCCGCCGGGGCGGGCCAGCTTGCCGGTGGCCAGCGGATACCAGGGCAGGAAGGCCAGCCCGTCGCGCTCGCACACCTCGAGCACCTCCTCGGACTTGCGGTCGGTCAGGTTGTAGCGGTTCTGGACGGAGACCACCGGCGCGACGGCGCGGGCGCGCTCGAGCTGCTCGGCGTCGACGTTGCACACGCCGATCAGGCGGATCTTCTCCTCCTCGGCCAGCTCCACCAGCGCGGCGATCGAGTCCTCGATCGGAACCTTCGGGTCGACCGTGTGCAGCTGGTAGAGGTCGATCCGCTCGAGCCTCAGCCGCCGCAGCGACTCCTCGCAGCAGCGCCTGAGCCGCTCCGGTCGGCAGCTCGGCTCCCAGCGTCCGGGGCCCGGTCGCTCAAAGCCGCCCTTGGTGGCGATCACCAGGTCCTCCGGGTAGGGGTGAAGCGCCTCCGCGATCAGCTGCTCGGACACCGCCGGCCCGTAGGAGTCGGCGGTGTCGATCAGGTTGACCTCCGCCTCCACCACGCGCCGCAGCAGGCGCCTGGCCTCGGCGGGATCCTCCGGCTCGCCCCACACGCCCTCGCCGGTGATCCGCATCGCGCCAAAGCCCAGGCGGCGCACCTCCCGTTCGCCGGCGATGCGGAACGTCTCGCTCACGGGTTGGATGGTATGTAGGGGAGCTGGGGGCCGGTCTGTGGCGAGCGGCTGAACGTCTCGCCCGCCGGGACGTGGGCGCGCCCGTTCCACGTGACCCCCTGGCCGCCCGGCGTGTGGGCGTCGGTGTTGAGGGCCCGGCCGGTGCGGTCGAGGTGGTTGAGCTGGAGCGGGTAGCCGCGCTGGCCGGCCTCGCAGTCGGCGCTGCCGTTGGCGGTCACCGCCGCCCCGTAGGTCGGGCCGTGCAGGTACTCGGCGTCCGACATGCCGCTGGTGCCCGGGACGTCGCCCGGCTGGTAGCCGTTCGCCATCGCGTAGGCGCCCGCCGAGTTGAGGTTGTTGGTCTGGTGGTTGGCGAACTGGATCAGCGCCCGCTGGGCCATGCCGAAGCTCGTCTGCTCGGAGACGAGGTCGGCCAGCTCGGTCCACCAGTTCATCCAGCTGCCGCACACGGTCACGAACGGACCGAGGTAGCGGATCATCGGGTTGAGGATGCCGACCGTGGCCGTCAGCCCGTTGACCGCCACGTTCGTCCCCGGGGCCTGGGCCAGCGTCCTCAGGGCCTGGAGCACGCCCTGAAGCTTGCGGTTCATGGACGGGGTGCGGGGCAGCACCCGGATGCCGGCGGCCAGCGCCGGGTTGATGTTGGGCAGCGCGTCGCGCAGCTGCGCGGTCGCGGGGGCGAGGTAGTTGGAGAACGTCGTCAGGTCGACCAGAAACGGCTGCTGGGCGCGCAGCGAGGCGGTGGAGACGTCCAGGGTGGGCGGCGACTTGCGGATCGTCGCCTCCAGGTCGGACGGGCTGTGGGAGATGGCCGCGAACGTCGTCGCCTGGTCGGCCAGCAGCCGCACGTTCGTCTGGGCGACCGGCGAGACGGTGGAGAAGAAGCCGTCGAGGGCGGCCAGGAACCGGGTCAGCTGGGTGTGGGGGTCGGACAGGTAGGCGGCGACCGGCCGCAGGTGGCCGAGCAGCGCCGGCAGGCTGGCGATCGTGTCGTTCAGATCGCCGCCGCGGGCCGCCAGCGCGTCGCCGAATCCCTGGAGGTTCTGCTGCACGGCCGGGCGGGTGCGGGCGTCGAACATCTTGTTGATGTCGTCGAACTGGACCGGGACGGTGCTCTGGGAGAGCGGGAGCGTGGCGCCGTCGGGGAACATCCGCCTGGAGCTGCCGCGCTCGAGGTCGAGGTACTTGAGGCCGAGCACCGAGCGCGGGCGGATCGAGACGGTCGAGTCGACCGGCACGGGGCCGAAGGACTTGTTGAGCTGGAGGGTGAGCTGGGCTCCCACCTGCCCGTTTCGCAGCCTGACCGGACGCATGTCGGAGACCAGCCCCACCCGGAAGCCGCCGGAGTACACGTCGTTGCCGGGCACCAGTGCGGCGCCGTTCGGCGCGTCCACCTTGAGCTCGCGGGTGGGGACGAACGGGAGCCCCGAGTTGGCGTTGTAGGCCAGAAAGACGCCGATGATCGCCACCAGCACGGTGACCGCGCCGAGGATCACGGGGTTGGCCAGCGCCGAGCGCTGCGTCGCGGGCGCCACTCCCTCCACCGCGCCGGAGGGCCCGGCCTGGCGGCGCATCAGCGCGGCGGGGTCAAACGGCGGGTCCTGGCGCCCGCGCTCCTCCGCGCGCCGCCAGGCAGCCGCCGCGCCGTCCCAGTCCCCGGAGCGCGAGAGCACCAGCCCCAGGCGGAAGGCGCCGTAGCCGTCGCCCTGGGCATCGGCGCGCTCGTAGGCGGCGTGGGCCTCGCGGATGCGGCCGCGAGCCTCGTCGAAGGCGCCCGCGTAGGCCAGGGCCGTGGGGTGCCCCGCCTCGGCGGCCTGGCGGTAGCACCGCTCGGCTCCGTCCAGATCCCCCCGCTCGGCGAGGCGGTTGCCCTCGTCGAAGGCTTGCGTTCCTTGCTGCTGCTGCATCGGCGGTTCCAAAGTAACGATGGGGTCCTACCCGTCGCGCCGCTAGTTATGTGAGATCGGCCACACTGCCTGGCGGCCGCCGACGCTGCCGCGCCGCGTACGATCTGCGCCATGGCAGCGCGGACGCCGGCGATGGTTGCGCTCGGCTACGGCAAGCAGGCGAGGGCGGACAGGATCTTCGCCCTGGTGCCGCTGGAGGGCGCCGAGCGGGGCGACGGCCGGCGCACGCTGGTGTACGTGGAGGGGATCGAGGCCCCGCTGGTCGCCTCGCGCTCGGAGGCGGCGATCGCCCGCGACCTGGCCGATGCGCTCGGCCACGCTCCGGCCCGCGGGCGACGCGACGCCGGTGAGGGGAGCGGGCAGGAGGTCCTCTTCTGAGGCGCTGGGTCGGACCCGGGCTCGCCCGCCGGTGGCGGTGAGCGACGAGCGCGCCTACGTCGTCGTCGACGTGTTCGCCGACGTGCCGCTCGAGGGAAACCCGGTGGCGGTGTTCCTCGACGGCCGCGGCCTGGAGCCGGAGAGGATGCAGCGGACCGCGGGCGAGCTCAACCTCTCCGAGACCGTCTTCCTGCTGCCCGACGATGAGCTCGACGCGCGGGTGCGCATCTTCACCCCGCGGGCCGAGCTGCCGTTCGCCGGGCACCCGATCCTCGGCGCCGCCTTCGTCGTGGCCGGCGAGCGGGGCCGGGACGCCGTCCGCCTGCGCGCCGGCGCGGGGGTCATCCCGGTGGCGCTCCGGCGCGAGGCCGGCAGGCTCACCTACGGCGAGATGGAGCAGCCGATCCCCCGCCCGGCTGCCTTCGACGGCCACGATGCGCTCCTGGCCGCGCTGGGCGTCGCCCGGCCGGCCGGGCCGATCGTCGCCTACGAGAACGGCCCCGTCCACGTCTACGTGCCGCTCGAGCACGAGCGGGAGGTCGCCTCGTTGCGACCCGACCTGCGCGCCCTGGCGAGCCTCGGCGGCCGCCACGGCTTCAGCTGCTTCGCGGTGGAGGGCCGGCGCGTGCGCACGCGCATGTTCGCCCCCGCGCTGGGAGTGGCGGAGGACCCGGCGACCGGCTCGGCCGCCGGCCCGCTCGCGCTCCACCTGGCCCGCACGGGCGAAATCGGGTTTGGCGAGGAGATCGAGATCCACCAGGGACGTGAGATCGGGCGGCCGTCGGTGCTGCGCGCGCGCGCCGAGGGCTCGCGGGACCGGCTCGAGCGGGTGGTGGTCGGCGGCGGGGCGGTGGTGGTCGCGCGCGGGACCTACCGGCTGGCGTAGGCGGACGGCGGCGAGGCGGCCGCGGCCGGCGGCGAGGCGGCGGCGGCCGGCGGTGGTTGCCGGCGCCCCGCGCGGGTGGTAATACTCGGGCCGTCCATCGTCAGCCGGAGGTGATCAATGTCAGAGCCGGCCAGCGTCCTCGTCGTCGCCCACCAGACCGCGGCGACCGAGCCGCTCCTTGAGGCGGTACGCCAGCGCGCCGAGCGCTCCCCGGCGCGGTTTCATCTCGTGGTGCCCCGGCGGCCGCACGGCATGCACAAGGTCGTCGACCCGATCGAGGCGGGCCAGGAGGAGGCGCAGAAGGTCCTCGACGACGCGCTGCCCAAGCTCTCGGCGGCGGCCGGGCAGGAGGTCACCGGCAGCATCGGCGACCCCGAGCCGCTGATGGCGATCCACGACGCGATCAACCTCGGCCACTACGACGAGATCATCATCTCGACGCTCCCGCTCGGGATCTCGCGCTGGCTGCGGCTCGACCTGGTCAGCAAGGCGAAGGCGACCGGGCTGCCCGTGACCCACGTGCTGGCGCCGGAGAAGGTGCAGGCGGGCGCGAGCGCGTGAGGCTGGCCACCTTTCTGACCCCCGAGGGCGATCGGCGGGCCGGGGAGGTCCTCGACCACAAGGCGCGGGCGTTCGACGGCGACCAGCGCGTCGTCGACGTGCTGTCCGGCCAGCCGGCAAGGCCGGGTGAGCAGGCGTGGGAGCTCTCCGAGGTGACGCTCCTGGCCCCCGTGCCCGAGCCGCCGACCGTCTACGCGATCGGCCTCAACTACGCCCGGCACATCGAGGAGACCGGGGGACAGCGGCCGGAGTTCCCGATCGTGTTCGTCAAGGTGCGCGGGTCGGTGGCGCCTCCCGGCGGCCCGATCCGCTGTCCCGAGGTCGTGCGCCGCCTCGACTACGAGGGCGAGCTGACGATCGTGATGGGCGCCGGCGGCGAGATCGCCGGCTACTGCATCGCCGACGACGTGACCGCGCGCGACCTCCAGCGCCGCGAGCCGCAGTGGACGCGCGCCAAGGGTGCCGACACGTTCTGCCCGGTCGGCCCGTGGGTGACGACGGCCGACGAGGTCCCCGATCCCGGCGCGCTGTCGCTGAGGACGTGGGTCAACGGCGAGCTGCGCCAGGACTCCTCCACCGCCGACCTCATCTTCGGCTGCCGCGAGCTGGTGGAGTTCATCGGGCAGACGTGCGCCCTGCGGCCGGGTGATCTGATCCTCACCGGCACGCCGAGCGGCGTGGGGATGGGCCTCGACCCGCCGCGGTTCCTGCAGTCGGGGGACGTGGTGCGGATCGAGATCGAGCGGCTGGGCGCGATCGAGCACCCCGTCGCCTGAGGGGGCCCTAGGAGCGTGGGTCGCTATCGGTTCGCGGGGCGGGTGAGCGGCGGAGATCCTCGGTCCTGATGGTCGTGACGGGCGGTGTGATGGTGGTCGTCGGGTCGCTTGCCGGCAGCCGACCTCTTCCGAGG